>Ga0209475_10000102_pt1 | contig 266568 bp, 241 predicted proteins | sample tdDd471_FD_187128 | JGI IMG/M metagenome (GOLD analysis project Ga0209475, IMG submission 187128) | Marine sediment microbial communities from the Atlantic coast under amendment with organic carbon and nitrate - tdDd47.1 (SPAdes)... | ecosystem: Environmental > Aquatic > Marine > Coastal >... | reverse complement strand
AAGGCGCGCATGTCGGCAAAGTCCCCGGCATCCAAGAATTTGTCGGCGAGTTCACCTCCGCCAAAGCTTGGGGCGACGAAGGCTACTTGGCGGACAAGGGCTTGATCCCGATGCCGAAGTCCGAACGCGCAAAATTCGCGGACGATGCCAAGGCGCTTGCCAACTTGTCGATGTAAGACAGAGCAAAACAACCGGCGGCGATCAAACGTATTAAAGATCGCCGCCGGAATTTGTTGATCACTTTACAAACGATTCCTAAAAACTCTGCCAGAGGATCGATCCATGCCCGTGGTTTTGGTTGCCGAAGATGAGCCGCCGTTGGTTGAGGTTTTGACCTACAATCTGAGCAAGGCCGGATTTGAAACCCTCACCGCCATGGATGGCGATGAAGCGTTGGCGCAAGCGCAAAGCAATCGCCCCGATGTGATGATCCTCGATTGGATGATGCCCGGCAAATCCGGGATCGAGGTTTGTCGCGCGATTCGCGAAACATCCGATGTGCAAAACCTTCCCATCATGATGCTCACCGCGCGCGGCGACGAAGCGGACCGTATTCAAGGTCTCGACGCCGGTGCGGACGATTACATGGTCAAGCCATTTTCGCCCCGTGAAATGGTGGCGCGGGTGCGCGCACTTTTGCGTCGCACTCAGCCCAACACCGAAGACATCACCTTGGCGTTCGGCGACATCAGCTTGAACACCGAACAGCATAAAGTCACCGCGCGCGGTGTGACGGTGAAGTTGGGGCCGACCGAATACCGCTTGCTGAAGTTTTTGATGGAATGCCCCGGTCGCGTTTATTCACGCGAAATTTTGTTGGACCGGGTGTGGTCCAACGGCGTGCATGTGGAAAGCCGCACCGTCGATGTGCACATTCGCCGTTTGCGCAAAGCCTTGTTGGATGCCGGTGGGCTCGATCCCATTCGCACGGTACGCGGTGCGGGCTACTCGCTCGATCACGAAACGCTTTAAGTAAACGGACATTCCCATGAACACGGTCGTTAAATTCAGCCGCACGCTGGGCCAACAGCCTTGCGTGCATCCTACCGCGCGCATTCAAGACACAACGCTGGGTGCATGGTGCGAAGTTCAAGAACGCACCAAGCTTACCGAAACGGTGATGGGCGATTACTCCTATATCTGCGGCGATGGCGAAGTCATCTATACCGAGATCGGCAAGTTCTGTTCGATCGCGTCACACGCGCGCATCAATCCCGGCAACCATCCGCTGGACCGCGCGGCGCTGCATCACTTCACGTACCGCAGCGCGATGTTCGATCTCGGCGAAGACGATCCCGATTTTTTCGATTGGCGGCGACAATCGAAAGTCACCATCGGCAACGATGTATGGATCGGCCATGGCGTCACCGTGATGCCCGGCGTGAGCATTGGCGACGGCGCGGCGATCGGTTCGGGTGCGGTGGTGACCCGCGATGTCGAACCGTTCACCGTGGTGGTGGGTGTGCCCGCCAAACCAGTGCGCAAGCGTTTCGATGATCAGACCATCGCAGGGTTGCAAGCGTTGCGCTGGTGGGACTGGCCGCAAGACATTTTGCGCGCGCGCATGGGCGATTTTCGCAAACTTGGTGCGGCCGCATTTGTCGAAAAGTATACAAACTTGTGATTTGTTCGGTATCGAAACAATTCATAATTTTGTTACGCAGTTGACCAATCTTCGCAACGGCCACTGGTTAGGTTCCTCTCAGATATTATAGAGGATACCTGCTATGACCCCCAGCATTCATGTCACCAATTTGAACAAGACCTTCAAGGGCACCAAGGCGCTTGATGCAATTAACTTCACCGCTCACGGCGGTGAAATGGTGGCGCTGATCGGCGCATCCGGTTCGGGCAAGTCAACCCTGATCCGTCACATCGCCGGATTGATGGCGGGGGACAAAAGTGCCGACAACGGCACGATCGAAGTGTTTGGTTCGACCATTCAAGACAAAGGCCGCATCGCACGTAACGTGCGCAACCAACGCCAGCACATCAGCGTGATTTTCCAACAGTTCAACTTGGTCAGCCGCATGACGGTTTTGACCAACGTGTTGTTGGGTAAGTTGGGCTCGATCCCCAACTGGCGCGGAACGTTGGGCGCGTTTACTAAAGCGGAAAAGCTCGATGCGATGAACGCGCTGGATCGTGTCGGCATGGCCAAGTACGCCACTCAGCGTGCTTCGACCCTGTCCGGTGGTCAACAGCAGCGCGTCGCCATCGCCCGTGCTTTGTTGCAAAATTCTGAAATCATCCTTGCTGACGAACCGATTGCATCGCTGGATCCGGAATCATCGCGCAAAGTGATGGAATCGTTGGCGCGCATTCATAAAGAAGACGGCAAGACGGTGATCGTGTCCCTGCATCAGGTCGACTACGCATTGAAATATTGTCCGCGCACGCTGGCGCTCAAAGACGGCAAAAAGCATTACGACGGTGCATCGCGCGACCTGTCGATCGATTTTTTGCGCAACCTGTATGGATCAAGTTCTCTGGACATGCACATTCCGGGGCCGCTTGAGGTGACCGACGAGCCGCCCATCGTGGTTGCCCCCGATACCATCGCAACACCTTCACAGACACCGGGTTTTGGCACGAGCGCCGAACCCGTCATGGGAACGGCCTAAAGGCCGCCATTCAAGGACCGGGGTAAGCCCGACCTTTTCAACATATCTAGGAGCTACATTCGATGATGAAGAAAACCCTGTTGGCCGTTACGGCCGCAGCACTGATGGTGGCTGGCGCCGCCAAAGCTGATTACAAGCCGTTGGACAAAGATCCCGAAGTCATCAACTTCGGCATCATTGCCACCGAATCCACATCCAACCTGAAAGCCCAGTGGCTGCCGTTGTTGGCCGACATGGAAAAAGCCATCGGCATGCCGGTCAAAGCGTTCTTCGCACCCGATTACGCTGGTGTCATCGAAGGCATGCGTTTCGGCAAAGTGCACGTTGCGTGGTTCGGCAACAAATCCGGCATGGAAGCTGTTGACCGTTCCGGCGGTGAAGTGTTCGTTCAGACCTCTAAGGCTGACGGTTCGCAGGGCTACTACAGCCACATCATCACCAACGTGAAAAACACCCACATCAATAAGCTCGAAGACATCTTCAAGTGCGACAAGTCCTTGAACTTCGGCATCGGCGATCCGAACTCCACCTCGGGCTTCTTGGTTCCGTCGTACTATGTCTTCGCACAAAACAACGTCGATGCGAAAAAATGCTTCAAGACCGTTCGTAACGCTAACCACGAAACCAACCTGATGGCCACCGCCAACAACCAGGTTGATGTTGCCGCGAACAACTCCGAACAGATCGGTCGCACCAAGCTCAAGAACGCCAAAGCCGCGGCCAAGATCAAAGTGATCTGGACGTCGCCGCTGATCCCGTCCGATCCGATGGTTTACCGCAAAGACATGTCCAAAGAACTGAAGTCCAAAATCAAAGGCTTTTTCCTCGGCTACGGTCGTATCGGTGACACCGCACACGCCACCGAAGTTCTCCGTGGCATCAGCGACGGCCAAGGTTACTTCATGGAAAGCAACAACACCCAACTGTACCCGATCCGTCAGCTGGCATTGTTTAAAAACAAGCTGAAAATCGAAAAAAGCGAAGCTCTGTCCGCTGCTGAAAAAGCCGACAAAGTTGCCGCCATCGATGGCCAACTTGCCGAACTCGACGTTCTGGTCAAACACCAGTAACGACAAGGGAATGGACGCCGAGGATCAGCCTCGGCGTCCTTCTTTTTTATGTATTTATAAATTTGGAGAGCCCGCGATGACCGCTCATGCTGCCACCCCCACAAACATCACCGAACTGCCGCCGCGTGACTTAAAGCGGTCCGTCAGCAGCATGATTTTGTGGGGTGTTCTGTTCGCGCTGTTGGCTTTGTCGTGGGAAGGGGCCGATATGCGCCCCATGGCGCTGATCGAAGACGGCGCCAACATGGGTGAGTTTGCGGCGAGCTTTTTCCCGCCCGATTTCACCGAATGGAACATGTATGTCAGCGAAATGTGGATCACCGTGCAGATCGCCATTTGGGGCACGGCGTTGTCGGTTCTGACAGCCATTCCATTTGGTATTTTGTCGTCCGACAATATCGCACCGCTGTGGATTTCACAGCCGGTGCGCCGTTTGATGGACGCTGCGCGCGCGATCAATGAAATGGTCTTCGCCATGCTGTTTGTCGTAGCGGTAGGCTTGGGTCCGTTCGCCGGTGTATTGGCGCTGTGGATACACACCACCGGCATTCTCGCCAAACTGTTTTCCGAAGCGGTCGAAGCCATTGACCCACATCCGGTCGAAGGCGTGCGCTCTACCGGCGCCAACAATTTGCAAGAAGTCATCTACGGTGTGATCCCACAGGTTCTGCCGTTGTGGATTTCGTATTCACTGTACCGTTTCGAATCCAACGTGCGCTCCGCCACGGTGTTGGGCATCGTTGGCGCGGGCGGCATTGGCGCTTTGTTGTGGGAATACATCCGCGGCTTTTATTACGCTGAAACCGCTGCGGTGATGATCATCATCATCGTCTGCGTCACCATCCTCGACATGGCGTCGCAGCGTTTGCGCAAGATGGTGATGTAAACGCCAGTTCCCGACTTTGTTTGTCGGTGTCAAATAACGGTAACCCGTCCGTCACATACAAATCATTGCTGACGGGTAGGTTCGCGCTATGACAAATGATAAAGGATTTGGAGAGATGATGCTCTCACTGAGCGGTGGCCGGGTGCTGCTGGATGATGGAACTGTGCAAGAAACGTCGTTGCAATTCGAAGGCGGCCTGATCGGCGGTTTCGAGACCGGCGGCACACGTCATAAAGGCACATGGGATGTGCGCGGACACTTGGTGCTTCCGGCAATCGTCGATTTGCACGGCGATGCGTTCGAACGCCAAATCATGCCGCGCCCGGGCGTGAGCTTTCCCCTCGATCTGGCCTTGCAAGAGACCGATCGCCAAATGGCGTCCAACGGTATCGCCACGGCGTATCACGGTATCACGTACTCGTGGGAACCAGGTTTGCGCGGTCGCGAAACGGCTGTCCAATTGCTTGATGCGCTGGATCGTTTGCGTGATCGTTTGGTATGCGATACCCGCGTGCACTTGCGTTGGGAAACGTTCAACACACCGGGCGCAAATGACATTGCCGAATGGATGAACACCGGCCGCGTCGATCTGTTGGCATTTAATGACCATATGGATTTGATTCGTCGGTCACTGGCCAATCCGCAAAAACTCGCCAAGTACGCCGATCGGGCCGGCATGACGCCCGATGCGTTCATCGATCTCGTCGATGAAGTGGAGGCACGTAAAAATGACGTCCGCGCCAAAACCGAATGGTTGGCGATGCTGGCGGATAAGTTGGATATTCCATGTGCGTCGCATGACGACGATTCCATCGAAATGCGCGCCGGTTACGAAAAGCTCGGCGTGAAGATTTGTGAATTCCCGGTCAATGCCGACACCGCGCGTTACGCCATCGATAACGCCGATCCAGTCGTGATGGGTGCACCCAATGTGTTGCGCGGCGGCAGTCACTGCGACCGTTTGTGTGCGACCACGGCGGCCAGCGAAGGCCTGTGTTCGGTTTTGACCTCGGACTATTATTATCCGTCGCTGTTGCAAGCGCCGTTTAAACTGGCGCGCGACGGTGTGACTGATTTTGCTACCGCCTGGAACATGGTGTCGAAAAATCCAGCCAAAGCAGCGGGCTTAACGGATCGCGGCCAGATCAAACACGGTCAACGCGCAGACGTGTTGGTGGTGGATGATTCCATCCCCGGCTGCCCACGTGTGGTGGCGACGTTTGTGGCGGGCCAGCCGGTGCATATGATCGATGCCGGATATCGTATGTGTGCCTAAACGATGTTGCGGTGTGAGGCGATGTTAGGTGTCGAACATCATTTGCACGCGATCACCACAAAACTGGGTGCGCCCGTATTCCAGCGGCGTGCCATCGGGCGTGACGTTGATGCTTTCAGCCATCAACACCGGTCGGTTTGCGGGCTGAGCGAGCAGTTCGGCATCTTCACGATTGGGCAGGCGCGCCGTCACTTGTGTCGTTTTGCGCACGTAATCGGTGATGCCGAACGTCTTGAGCGCGGCGGAAATCGAACCGCTGTCGCGCACAGCCTGTTCAAGGCCGGGAAAGCGATTGGCGACGAAGTGATGATCGGCAAGGCTCAACGGGCGCGCGTCTGCGGTGCCGACGGTGCGAATGCACACGACTTTGACACCGCGCCGGATGCCCAAGGCTTTGGCGATTTTCGCGGTGCTGGCAAAGACATCCATGTCGATCACGTCGGCGTTGGGAACACGGCTTTGTGCACTGACGGCTTCGCTAAAGCGGGTGCGTTTTTTGACTGCGTAATCAAGGATCGCTTCGGGCACGTAAGTGCCATGACCTTGGCGCGCGGCAACCAAGCCGTCTTCGGTCAGCGATGCGATGGCGCGGCGCACCGTGTGGCGGTTGACCTCAAAGCGCGCGGCCAGCGTTTGTTCCGTGGGCAACATGTCGCCGGGACGAATTTCGCCGCTGAGGATGTCGGACTTGATCGCTTCGCGAATCTGTCGCCACAGCGCGACACCCCGGCCCCGTTCTATTTGGCTGGCGATTTGGCTAGAGCTCATGGTTTTGCTCACATCAAAAGTTGTTACAAAAAGTTCAACAAAGCCTCTTTGACGAGGCTTGAGAAGACGCGTAAATAGACTCAAAGACATATAGATGTCTAGACAAATTTAGGAGATGTTCATGTCGTCCGTCAAGTCCCAAAACGAAACAGGTTCACAAACGTCCGGTAAGGGGTTCTTTGATCAACATAAAGACCGTCAAGCCTGGATGGGGCTTTTGGCGCGCACTCCCAAAGCGACGTTGGAAGGGGCGTGGGCAACGTTGTCTGACAAGCCCGAATACGGAATTTTACGCGCACCCGAAACCGGCATGGTGATGGTGCGCGGTCGCGCCGGTGGAGAAGGCAGTCGCTTTAATCTTGGCGAAATGAGTGTGACGCGCTGTGTCGTGCGCACCACGGATGGCCGCATGGGGCAATCGTATGTCGCCGGACGCGATCATCGCCATGCAGAGCTGGCGGCGTTGTTCGACGCCATGTTGCAAGACCCCGACCTTCGCCCGTTGCTCAAACGCGACGTGCTTGATCCGGTGGAAAAAGACCTGCGTGAAAAGCGCGAACAAGATGCACGCAAAGTGGCCGCGACCAAGGTGGATTTCTTCACCATGGTGCGCGGCGACGATTGAGGGAGATAAGATCATGCAAGCCATTCCTGTAGCACCGATGGCGGGGTTCGAGGATCCCGTACACGGTAGCCAGAGCGTCTTTCGCGCGCTGCTCGATGCGATGTCTCATCCGGGCAAAATTATCACCATTGATGATGTCGAAGCTGCACCCGCACCGCTCAACATCGCGACGGCGGCGATTTGTCTGAGTTTGGTGGATTTCGAAACGCCGCTGTGGGCCGATGCCGACATCGCGTCCAGCGGCGAAGCGATGAACTATCTGCGCTTTCATTGCGGCTGCCCCGTGACCCAAGATCCAAGCGAAGCCCGCACAAGCCTGTTCGCCGATGTGTCTGAGCTGACCTCGTTCGAGCGCTTCAATGTCGGCAGCGATGAACGCCCGGACCTGTCGACCACGGTGATCGTGCAAGTCAATGGCCTGTCCAATGACGATCAAGGCAAAACGCTGAGTGGTCCCGGTATCAAAGGTACACGTACGCTGAGCGTCGATGGTGCGACGGATGGTTTTTGGCAAGCGGTGCGCGCCAACACCAACCTGTTCCCACGCGGCATCGATTTGATTTTAACGGCGGGGGAGCACGTCGTGTGCTTGCCACGCACCACCAAGGTGGAGGACTGATCTATGTACGTAGCCGTAAAGGGTGGCGAAAAAGCCATTGAGAACGCCCATGACTTGCTTGGTGAAGAGCGCCGTGGCGACACCTCGGTCCCCGAGCTGAGCATCGCGCAGATCAAATCGCAGATGACCTTGGCGGTTGACCGGGTGATGACCGAAGGATCTTTGTACGATCGCGACTTGGCGGCCTTAGCCATCAAGCAAGCGCGCGGCGATTTGGTCGAAGCGATTTTCTTGCTGCGTGCCTTTCGCACCACCTTGCCACGTTTCGCGACGTCGGAGCCTATCGATACCGGCGCGATGCATGCGCGGCGGCGTATTTCCGCGACTTATAAAGATCTTCCGGGCGGTCAAGTGCTCGGCCCGACGTTCGATTACACCCATCGTTTGTTGGACTTTTCGTTGATGAACGAAGGCAATGAAACGGCCGCGGCTGAAGACAAAAGTTATGAGCCGGGTGAACCGATGCCGCGTGTGACCTCGTTCCTCAACCACGAAGGCTTGATCGAACAAGAACTGCCCGACGACGAGGGTGCGGATGTCGCCGATCTGACCCGCAGCCCATTGGACTTTCCCGCCGGGCGCGATGCGCGGTTGCAAAACCTGGCGCGTGGCGATGAAGGATTTTTGCTGGCGCTGGGCTATTCAACCCAGCGCGGGTACGGCAACAATCACCCGTTCGCCGGTGAAATTCGTATGGGCGAAGTCGAGGTTGAAATCGTCCCCGAAGACCTCGGCTTTTCCGTGGTGATCGGTGAAATCACCGTGACCGAATGCGAACTGGTCAATCAGTTTAAAGGCTCCGCGACCGAGCCGCCGCAATTTACGCGCGGCTATGGCCTGACCTTTGGGCACGGCGAACGCAAGGCGATGGCGATGGCGTTGGTGGATCGTGCCATGCGCTGTCATGAGCTGGGCGAAGAAGTCGCGGGCCCGGCCCAAGATGAAGAGTTCGTGCTTTACCATTCCGACAACGTCGAAGCGTCCGGCTTTGTGCAGCACTTGAAATTGCCACACTACGTCGATTTTCAAGGCGAGTTGGAAATGGTCCGCAACTTGCGCGCCGAACAAGAACACATGCTCAAGGCGGGGGAATGATCATGAGCCAAGCACAAACATCCGGCCAAACCCTGACCGGTTACAACTTCGCGTATTTGGACGAGCAAACCAAACGCATGATCCGCCGCGCGATCTTGAAAGCTGTGGCGGTGCCGGGCTATCAAGTGCCGTTTGGATCGCGCGAAATGCCGCTGCCCTACGGTTGGGGAACCGGCGGCATTCAAGTCACCGCTGGCGTGATCGGCGCGGATGATACTTTAAAAGTTATCGACCAAGGTGCCGATGACACCACCAATGCCGTTTCGATCCGTCGTTTCTTCGCCCGCACCACCGGGGTGAGCACCACCGAGCGCACGGACGAAGCCACCATCATTCAGACCCGTCACCGCATCCCCGAAAATCCGCTAAGCGAAGGTCAGATCCTGGTCTATCAGGTGCCGATCCCCGAACCGTTGCGCTGGTTGGAAGCGCGCGAAACCGAAACCCGCAAGATGCATGCGTTGGAAGAATACGGCGTGATGCACGTCAAGCTGTACGAAGACATCGCGCGCTTTGGCCGCATCGCGACGTCGTACGATTATCCGGTGTTGGTCAATGATCGCTACATGATGGCGCCGTCGCCGATCCCCAAATTCGACAACCCCAAAATGGACGACATGCCGGCATTGCAGTTGTTCGGCGCGGGCCGCGAAAAGCGCATCTATGCGATCCCGCCTTACACCAAGGTCAAAAGCCTGGACTTCGACGATCATCCGTTTGAAATCCAAAGCTGGGATGACAGCTGCGCACTATGCGGGGCACAAGACAGCTATCTGGATGAGGTTGTCATGGATGACCAAGGCGGACGCATGTTTGTGTGTTCCGATACCGATTATTGCCAAGAGCGGCGCGACCAGGGGCACATCGGCTCCATGGGCACACCTGTGGCTGCGGAGTAAATCAGCATGAATGAAACAACACCCCTTCTCAGCGTTCAAAGTTTGGGCAAAGATTACGGCGGACACATCGGTTGCACTGACGTGTCGTTCGATTTGTGGCCCGGCGAAGTTCTGGGCATCGTCGGCGAGTCCGGTTCGGGCAAGACCACCTTGTTGAACTGTCTGTCGGCGCAGCACGAATTGAGCCGTGGCAAGGTTATCTACGACACCCGCGTCGATGGTCCAAAAAGCATTTTTGATATGTCGGAATCCGAACGGCGCTTGTTGATGCGCACCGATTGGGGACTGGTGCGCCAGAACCCACGGGATGGTTTACGCCTGGGCGTCAGTGCCGGGGCCAATGTCGGCGAACGCCTGATGGCGGTCGGCGCGCGCCATTACGGTGACATTCGCGGTGTGGCGTCCGAATGGCTGGAAAAAGTCGAGATTGACACCGGACGTATCGACGACCGACCGACCACCTTTTCCGGCGGCATGCAGCAACGTCTGCAAATTGCGAGCAACTTGGTGACCAACCCGCGATTGGTGTTCATGGATGAGCCGACCGGCGGCTTGGACGTTTCGGTCCAGGCACGCCTGTTGGATTTGCTGCGCGGTCTGGTGACCCGCTTGGGCCTCAGCGCCATCGTCGTCACCCACGATTTGGCGGTGGCGCGCTTGTTGGCGCATCGCTTGATGGTGATGAAAAATGGCCGGGTGGTCGAACAAGGCCTTACCGATCAAGTGTTGGACGATCCGCAACACGCTTATACCCAGCTTCTCGTTTCATCCATTTTGCAGCCGTAAGGAGGATCAGATGAATTCCGCGACACCTATGATCATCGCCGAACAGCTCGGCAAAACGTTTGTGCTGCACAATCAAGGCAGCCAAGAAATCCCCGTGTTTCACGGCCTCGACCTCACCGTCACCACAGGCGAATGCGTGGTCTTGCACGGCCCTTCGGGTGCCGGCAAGTCGACGTTGATGCGCGCGCTTTATGGCAATTATCTGGTCAACGCAGGTTCTATTCGCGTCAACCACAATGATGAGTGGGTGGACATGAGCCGTGCCGCGCCGCAAAAGATTCTCGCCGTGCGCAAAAGCACCATGGGATATGTGTCGCAGTTCTTGCGCGCCATCCCCCGCGTCAGCGCGCTCGACATCGTGGCTGAGCCGCTGGTGGTGTTGGGTGAGGACGAAGCCAAAGCCCGCGAACGGAGCGGTGAATTGCTGAGCCGCTTGCGCGTTCCGGAAAGCCTATGGAGCTTGGCGCCCGCGACGTTTTCGGGCGGCGAGCAGCAGCGCGTCAACATCGCGCGCGGCTTCATCGCCGATTTCCCGGTGCTGTTGCTGGATGAACCGACCGCATCGTTGGATGCCAAAAACCGCCAAACCGTTACCGACATGATCAGCGAAGCCACCCAACGTGGTGCGGCCATTGTCGGCATCTTTCACGATGAAGACGTACGGAATTCCGTCGGAACCCGAATGTTTGACATCAAACCTGTAAAGGAAGCGGCATGAGCCCCTTGATCCTCACCAACGCCCGCATTGTGACACGTGACGAAGTGGTGCTCGGCACCGTCGAAGTCGAACACGGTCGTATCGTTTCCGTGGACCGGGGCAATACCTCGGTGCCCGGCGCTCAAGATATGGACGGCGATTACCTGATCCCCGGCTTGATCGAGCTGCACACCGACAACATGGAAAAAAGCTTCACCCCGCGCCCCGGCGTGCGCTGGCCGTCGGTCCCCGCCGCCGTCGCCCACGACGTGCAAGTGGTCGGCGCGGGCATCACCACGGTGTTCGATGCCTTGGCGGTGGGCGACGTGATGCAAAGCTCATCGCGCATCACGCAACTCAAAGACATGTCGGAAACGGTGACCAAGGCCAAGAAGCAAGGCTTGCTGCGCGCCGATCACTATTTGCACATGCGTTGCGAAATGAGCTTTAAATCGGTGGTCGAGCTGTTCGCCCCGTTTGTCGAAAATCCGCTGGTGCGTTTGGTGTCGTTGATGGATCATGCACCGGGTCAGCGTCAGTTCACCAACATCGATAAGTACCGTGAATACTATCAGGGCAAGTATCACTTTTCCGACGCGAAGATGGATGCCTTCATCGAAGACCACATGAAAACGTCCGAAGCGTTCAGCGCCAAGCACCGCACCACCATCGTCGACATGTGCCGCGGCCACGCTTTGCCGATGGCCAGCCACGACGATGCGACCGCCGCGCACGTCGATGAAGCATCCAGCGATGGGGTGAGCATTTCGGAATTTCCCACCACCGAAGAAGCCGCCAAGGCTGCACGCGACAAAGGTTTGCATGTGTTGATGGGTGCGCCCAACATGGTGCGCGGGCAATCGCATTCGGGTAATATCTCTGCGCGCGAATTGGCTGCCCAAGGGGCGATGGATATTTTGTCGTCGGATTATTTCCCCGGTTCGATCTTGCAAGGCGTGTTCACCATGCATCAAAACATCGAAGGCATCTCATTGCCCCAGGCCGTCGCCACCGCGACCATCAATCCCGCAGACGCCGCGGGCATGACGGATCGCGGCGAAATAAAGCCGGGCAAGCGTGCCGATCTGGTGCGCGTGCGAGTTTGTGAGGACATGCCGGTGGTCACCGAAGTGTGGGGCGCGGGCGCGCGGATTTACTGATCGGGCCGGGAGCTTAAGTCATGTCGAAGAAACGCTACGCCATCTACTTCAGCCCTGAGCCGGAAAGCGACTTGTGGCTATTTGGTTCGCGCTGGTTGGGCCGCGACAGTGCCACGGGTGATGAGATCAAGCGCTTGGCGGTGAACGCCATCAAGCCAAAACGACAGCGCGAAATCACCGCCACGGCGGCCAAGTATGGATTTCACGCAACCATCAAGCCGCCGTTTAGATTGTCCAAAGGGCACGACCGCGAGATGCTCGACGAGGCGCTGGAAGCGTTCGCCGCCGCGCATGGTCCGGTGAAATTGTCGGCGCTCGAATTGACTGAGTTGGACGGCTTCATCGCGCTGCGGCCAACGCAGACCAGCGCCGCGCTTGATCAACTGGCCGCCGATTGCGTGCGTGAATTAGATCATTTTCGCAAACCACCGTCAAAGGCGGAACTGGCCAAACGGGGCGCGGCCGATCTCAGCGATGCGCAACGCAAGATGCTGAAAAAGTGGGGCTATCCATATGTGATGGATGAGTACCGCTTTCACATGACGTTGACGGAGCGTTTGGAAAAGCCGGAACGCAAAGCGGTTCTGGGCGATCTTCGAGAACTCGGCAAAGACATCGTCGGTAAGCCGGTGCACATTGATGTGCTCACCTTGATGCAGCAAAAAAGCGTCGATGATCCGTTCGAAGTGGTGAAGTGCTATCCGCTCATTTCGATGGCGAAGGCGCAATGGCCGCGACAAAAGACGCGATAGACTCATCAAGCGCTGTGCCATTGTCGATCATCACAACGTCGTCGCCGGTGATCAGGTATTCCTTGGCGCGCTGCACCCGGCGTTTGATGTCCGAAGCGCTTTCGCGACCGCGCGCTTTCAAACGCTCGGCAAGAATATTTTCGTCGACGGTGATGTAGAGCACCTTGACGGGGGTTAAGCGCGCGCGCGCCTCGTCGACAACGGTGCGCGACACGTTGACGATCACGTGGCGTCCGCGTTCCAAGTGCTGTGCGACAGCCTTGGGCACGCCGTAACGCAAATTGTGCGCGCGCCATTCCAGCAGCATGTCGCCGCGTTCCAGCATGGTGGTGAAAAGGTCGTCGGCCAGTGGGATGTGATCTTCGCCACCGGCATTTGCGGGGCGTGTGATGTAGCGCCGCGGAAAGACGTAGTGCTCATCGCCCATCAATCCGGCCTTGGCACCATCGATCAAGCTGTCTTTACCCGCCCCGCTGGGGCCGACCACCAAAAACAGGGTGCCGCGTTCTGAGGGGGCGGGGGCTGGTGGTGCCACGGGGGCGAAATTTGGCTCATCGGTGGACATGGCGGCTCCCCCTCCCCATCATGCGCGGCGAGGGTTTGTTTCTGTGGTGTGGCGAAGTGTAGCATCGAGCATTCTAGATCGTACTAAATCCAACCCCGGTTCGTCGAGAAAACGATGCCGAAAAAGGAAACAAGCGCAGTGCATATAGCGTGCATGCAACAAAAACATGACCGCGATGTAACGGTTTTATGATGGTGAAAATAAGCCCCGGAAAATAAGCTCCAAAAAATGAGGCCTAGAGACTTTTGTCGATGATGGATTTTAAGGTGTCCGGTGCGCCCTTTAAAAAGGTGCGCACGTCATTTTCAATGGCAGCCGTTGAGTTTTCGATCATCGGCTGGTTGTAAACGAAATGACGAATGGCGCGGTAAAAGAACATGCCGTGCAGCGACCAAAAAAGTTCAACCTCTTCGTCCGAGATGGGGGCTTGGGCAGGGTCTGGCAGATCGAATTCGTGACGCACTTCCGCGCACAGCGGCTCCAACAGTTTTGTACGCACAAGGGCGAGGTAGCGCTCATTGATGTTGGCGCCCTTGAGCCCTGAAAAAACGAAAATTCGTACCCAATTGTAATCGTAAATGGCGTTGGCGTATTCCCGGTAAAAACGGATCATGCGCGCCACAAGCGGTTGCTCCCGGTCCGCGATCAGGGTTTCCCAATTGGAATTCCAGCGGCTGACAAAGACTTCTTGATAGACCCGCTCGATCAGGCTGTCTTTGCTGGGGAAATAGCGATACAGCAACGGCTGGGTGATGCCGATGCGATCAGCAAGATCGCGGGTTTTGCCTTCCAGACCATGTTCGGCAAAGAAATTGATGGCTTCTTCGACAATGTGGGCTTCACGCGCGCCACGTTCCATGCGCTTGCGGGGGCGCTGCGCCGCGTCTGTGTTGGGGGGTGATTTTGACATGTGCCCGTTGTGTTTGCCCGTATGGTCAACCTAAAATTCGAAAGACCTATAATGGCGCAAAATGAAGCGGTTATATACCCCCTGATCTGAGTGTACATTTTGTGCATTTGAAATGCTTAAACCCGCATGGGGCAATCGGTTTTTATGCTTTCACTCGGCTGCGGTCGATATGGCGTCTGCCTGAGAAGCCTTATCGTGGGCAAAGTTATGCCAACGCAAAATATCCAGATTGCCGTCTTGGTCTTCGACCAATGCCGAACAACTTTCCACCCAGTCGCCGTCATTGCAATACAGGACGTCGCCGATCTGGCGGGTTTCGGGATGATGAATATGCCCGCACACGATCCCGTCCAGCCCGCGCCGCGCGACCATGCCGGCGACCGCTTCTTCGTAATCGGCGATGAACTTGACCGCGTTTTTGACCTTGTATTTCAGGTATGCCGATAGCGACCAGTAAGGAAAGCCCAGCCGCGTGCGCACCCGGTTGAGCCATTGGTTGAGCACCAGCGTAAACATGTACGCGCCGTCGCCGATCACCGCCAGCCACTTGGCGTAACGTACGATGGCGTCGAACTCATCGCCATGGGTGACCAGCATGCGTCGTCCGTCGGCGGTTTCGTGAATGACTTCGCGCTCAACCTCGACGCCGCCGAAATGCAGACCGATGTATTGGCGGGCGAATTCGTCATGATTGCCGGGCACAAAAACGACCCGCGTGCCTTTGCGCGCCTTGCGGAGAATTTTTTGCACCACATCGTTATGTGCTTGCGGCCAGTACCACGATCGTTTCAACCGCCAACCGTCGATGATGTCACCCACCAGATAAAGGGTGTCGCATTCGACGGTGCGCAAAAAATCGAGCAGCATGTCCGCTTGGCAGCCAAGCGAGCCCAGGTGCAAGTCCGAAATCCAAACGGTGCGATAGTGGCGTTTAAAATGCAGTGCGTTCATGGCGGCGATCATCTTTGCAGATCGAAAGTGAGACCTTGGGCTGCATAAAACACGCGCCAGTTTACAGTTAGATGTCAGGTCACGGTTGTCAGCAAAGTTTCATGCCCCTGCCATGCCAAGATTACCGCAGTGTCTTGCAAACATCACAAAGTGTGTTTTTTTGCGCTTTGGGGGCGAAAATTTGATCCACTTGCCTTAAAGTCTGTGCCGAGGAGGGGGCCTTTGGGGAAAGGCTCAACACGATATGAGCAACGATTCGCGCCAACGCGGCGCTGGGAAAGCTGCATCAAAACCCATAACCCGCAGGCGCATGATAAAGCGCCTTGCAGGCCTGACGGCGTGCGCGACAACGGCTGTGGCGACAGGGCCGACACTGTTCAACATTGCCCACGCGGCCTCTTCGGCTATTCGCATTGGTTTTCCCGTGCCGCTCAGCGGGCCGTACAGTTGGGAAGCGAACGAACAGGTGCGGTGTGCGCAGATCGCCGTCGATCAGTTCAACGCGGCGGGTGGTCTGGAAGGGCGCATGGCGCAATTGTTGGTGCGTGACGATCGCTTGCGCCCTGCCGAAGCGGCGATGCGCACGTTGGAACTGATCGAAGACGAACAGGCCCATTTCATTTGCGGCGCGTTGTCGGCATCGGTGCAGTTGTCGGTGAACGCGGTGGCGCGGGCCCGCGAAACCATTTACATGTCGATCTCGCAATCGGATGCGATCAACGAGTCCAAGGATTATTCGCGCTACACCTTTCATGAAGCCTTGAATCCGCATATGACGGCGGGCGCGGTGGGGCGTTATGTGTTCCCGCGTGTGGGCAAGCGGGTGGCATTTTTGGTCGCCGATTACGCTTATGGATATGAAATGATGCGCGGCTTCAAACGCGCTGGGGAGGCATTGGGTATCGAGGTGGTGGCCGAGGTCACCCATCCGATCGCGGTGCAAGACTTCTCGCCATTTTTGCCGAGCATTCGCGACGCCAAGCCCGATGTGTTGTGTTTGTGTAATTTCGGCAATGACCAAATGCATGCCATCCAACAGGCCGCCGACTTAGGTCTAAAAAATGATATGCAGTTGGCGGCCCCGGTGTTGCTGTTCAACCAGCGTGTCCACGGCGACGTTGCGGCGTACGCCGGGGTGATTGGCGGGGCCAATTATTATTGGACGCTGGAAGGTGAATTTGGCTCCGCAAAACTGTTCAACGACGCTTACCGCGAACGCTTTGAAGGCCGGGTGCCGTCCGATTACGGTGCCTACGGATATGCTGGTGTACGCGCTTTGTTGGACGGTGTGCTCACAGCTGGGAGCATCGAGACCGATGCGGTGATCGCGGCACTTGAAACCAGTCAAACCGATCGCTGCAAAGGTCCACAATATTTCCGCGCTTGCGATCATCAATCAGTGCAGTCGGTGCTGGTGGTGCAGTCCAAAGCCGCAGACCGGATGAGCCACGCGTTGGATTTGTTCGACACGCTGGCCACGGAACAGGCTTCCGAAGATCACTTGCGCTCGTGTGTGGAACTCGGCCACCTGTAAAACGCTTGAGCAAACCAAACGCAAAACGGCCCCGACATTGTCGGGGCCGTTTGCTTGCGTGGGAGGAACGCAAGCGGAAAGCTAAGTCAGAGGAGGTAGGGGCAACTTAGCCATCAAATTCGTCATGCGCCGCGTCGTATTCGGCGTGGTTACGGCGGTTGGCCAATTCAGCCGGGGTTTTGATGTGGCGCTTGGGCTGAATGAAAATGCCTTTTTCCGCCATCACTTCATAGTACGCGTGGTTGACTTTGCGCGGGCCGGTTTTGCGTTTGGTTTTGCCGGGCATCTGGGTGATGTTGCCGAGGCTCGCTTGGGTTTCGTATTCGGCATATGTGTCTGCTGCAATAGCTTGGCTGCTGACGGTGGTCATAACGGCCAGGGTTGCGCCGACGATGATGCGGTTCATGGTTTTGGTCGAAACTTTGATGGTGTTGCTCATGGTTCGGGTTCCTTGCATTTTTTTGTTCGGGTTCGGTTGTGATGCTTATAACGTCATTTGTTTGGTTGCCCTGTGATGGGCGTCACGTCTGTCGTGCATGTTTGTTTTTGTCTTCTATAGCGACAACGTGAACGCACGAAAAAACATCCATGACACTTTTATGACACTCACAATCAGTTGAATTTAAACAAAAATTTTTCAATTATTTTTTTCGTTCACACCAAAAAAGTTTACGCATGCACGAATTGACGAGCATCTCGTTACAAAAAAGAGATGTGTAAGACTTTTAACTTTCACGCGAACGTCATGTGCGTGTGGCGTTTCGCATTTAGGCAAGGGGCTTCGTTATCTTTATGATTTGGGGTGAACAATGTTCCGTAAATTTTTCGCAGCCGTTTTTGTCGCAGCTGCATTTTTAGGCTTCCAGGCGGGCACGGCCGAAGCCAAAACCATCAAACTGGCGGTTACCGATCTGGTCGGCATGGAAGAACTTCAACGCGAGTTCGGTGCCTTCACCAAGGTGCTGTCCGATGCCACCGGTCACGACATCGAATTCTTGCCGGTGACCAACCGCACCGCGGCGGTTGAAGCGCTGCGCTTTAAGAAAGTCGACTTCGTGCTCACCGGTCCGGCGGAATACGTGGTGATCAAAAAACGCACCAACGCCAACATCGTGGTGGGCTTTTCGCGTCCCGATTATTTCGCTGTTTTGATCAGCCGCGCCGACAGCCCTTACACCTTGGCCAAACATCTCAAAGGTCAAAAGGTCGCCATGGGTTCGGTGGGTTCGACCTCCAAGCACCTTGGTCCAATTCAAGCGATGGCCGACGGCGGTCTCAATCCGTTGAACGACGTTAAAGTCATCCACACCAAAATGCCGGTGGCTTGGGAAGCGCTCAAGCGTGGCGATGTCGCCGCTGTGGGCATGAACCACTTGAAGTTCATGAAGTACCGTAAAAAAGAAATGGAAAAAAGCGGCATGCAACCGGGCGCGTTTCGCGTCATCGGTCGCGGCCCCGATCTGCCCAATGATGTGTTGATGGCAGGCACGCACGTTGACGGCGATGTCGTCGAAACCATGCGCAAGGCGTTCGTCGAAAAATCGGATGAGTTGATCAAGGCGATTTTGCTCGGCGAAGACAATTCGAAATACAAGGGCATGGCGTTCTTGGACACCATCACAGACAAAGATTACAACTACGTCCGCGCCATGTACGCGACCGCCGGTTATCCGGAATATTCCGACTTCATCGGTGATTGATGTGGTCATGGAAGCTCTAGCAAGAGAACTTCCCGCAGAGCACTGTGACAAAGGGGAGAGTGTGGGCGATGTCGCCCGCCTCTCCCCGGTGTCGGTTTCCAGTGCGCTGCGGGTGAGCGGTCTCAGCAAAACCTATAGCGACGGCGCGGTCGAAGTGTTTCGCGATGTCTCGTTCAGCGTTCCGAACGGTCAAGCGGTGGCGTTGATCGGCGCCAACGGCACCGGCAAAAGCACTTTGCTGCGCTGTTGTTTGCGCCTGATCGAACCCGATTGCGGCGATATCACCATCAACGGCCAAGACCTCAGCCGTCAAAGCGGGCGCGCACTGCGTAAAAGCCGCGCGCGGGTCGGTTTCGTTTTTCAAAAACACAATCTCGCGCCGCGACTGTCGGTGCTGAGCAACGTCTGTCACGGCGGTCTCGCCCAAGGACGCGGCCTGCGCGCCTGGTCGCACCGCATCGCGGGCAAACGCGAACGTGAACATGCTTTGCAGTGTTTGGACCAAGTGGGTCTCGCCGATTTGGCGGCGCGACGCGCGGATCATTTGTCGGGCGGTCAATCGCAACGGGTCGCCATTGCGCGGGCGCTGATGCAAAAACCGGATGTGCTGTTCGCCGATGAACCGGTGGCCAGTTTGGACCCACAAGCGGGCGAAGACATCATGGATCTGTTTCGCCGCCTGAACCGTGAGCACGGCCTGACGTTTGTGTTCGTTTCCCACCAGTTGGACCATGCGTTGGCGTATTCCGATCGCATCTTGGGGCTCAAGGACAAAGCCCTGGTCTTGGACGCACCGTCCTCACAACACAGTGTTTCGAGTTTGCGGGGCCTTTATGACTGAGCGCTCTTCATCATCGGCGGCGACGCTGCCGATCCGCTTTGAAGCCCCAAGCCCGGTACGCGCCGGGGCATTTGCGTTGTTTTTAGGCTTTTTCCTGTGGTCGCTCGCCGGTGCGGGTATTTCCATTCCCGATTTGATATCCGGCATTCCCAACATGGGGGTGATCGCATCGGAAATGATGCCGCCAGCCACAGATCGATTTTCACCGATGTTGATGTCGGTGCTGGTGACGTTTCAGATGGCTTTGGTGGGCACCGTTGTTGGGGTCTTGATCAGTGTGCCGTTGGCGGTGTTAGCGGCGCGCAACTTGACGCCACACCCCGCCGTCTATGTCGCAGTGCGCGGCGTGGTGAGCTTTCTGCGCACGGTGCCGGATCTCGCCTGGGCCCTGTTTTTTGTCGCGTCCGTTGGATTAGGCCCGTTTGCGGGCACATTGACGTTGATTGTCGACACCATCGGATTTTGCGCGCGCTTTTTCGCCGAAAACATGGAAGAGGTCGATCCCGGTCCGGGTGAAGCCTTGTCCGCCATGGGCGCCAGCCGCCTTGACATTGTGGTGTGTGGCGTTCTGCCCGGGGCATTGCCGGCGATCATCAACACATCGCTGTTTGCGCTTGAAAAGGCGGTTCGCTCCTCGGTGGTGCTCGGCTTGGTCGGCGCAGGCGGCATTGGTGCGGAATTGGCGGTGTCGATGGAAATGTTCCGTTACGACCAGGCGGCGATGATCGTGTTGATGATCTTCGTTTTGGTCTTAGCCGTGGAACGGTTCAGCTCGATGGCGCGCGCACGGTTTATTTCCGGCGAAGAAAGCTGATGCAGCCTCATTGAAGCGAAACCCGTTTAGAATACGTTAGCATTCGTCGTTCCATAATGATTCTGTGCGATTCGCATTCTGCGCTCGTGTGCCTAAAGGCATGGAATTTATGGAAGAACAAGGGCTTAGACACTATTCCGTATTGGTCGCCGACGATAGTGCATCGTCGCGCATGTTGCTTGCGACCACGTTGCATGACATTGGGGTTGGTGTGGTCAACACGGTGCCCAATGGCGTGGCGGCGATGGAACACCTGCGCCACAGCGCCGTCAGCTCGATAACCGGCCCAACCCCGCCGGTGGATTTGCTGATCACCGAATGGGATATGGAGCCCGTCGGCGGCATGATGCTGATCAATTGGCTGCGTCGCCACCAGGATTCTCCCGATCGTTTCACCCGCACCATGATCATGAGTGGTGAGTTGGACGCGGAAAAGGTCGAACGCGCGCGCAACGCTGGGGTCAACGCGGTGTTCGCCAAACCTTTTTCGATCAATGCGTTGCGCAAGCACATCACCACGGTGCTGTTCAACAACCCGCCGTTTTTTAAATCCCACAGCTACTTCGGCCCCGATCGCCGTCGTCACACGCCAGAGATCGTTTTGGAAGAACGCAGGCGCGTGCAAAAACCTTACGGCGAGGTGCTGGGCGTCGGCAAAGACCCCGATGTCGGCTGTTTCGATCTGCCCCATTATATGAGCGAGATCGCCTTGGGCCGCACGCGCGAGGGCATCGATTTCGCCGAACGCCATTCAGCGCACCAGATGCTCCAACCTTACAGTGAAGATTATGTCGATTGGGTGCGCGGCGATGTCGATGTGCTGCGCCTGGCGTTCCGCTTGGCCGATGAAAACCCCGATATGCGCACGCGCAATATGTCGCTGATGGGCAACTTGATCCACCGTTTGGAACGCGAAGGGGACCTGTTGGGTTATCCGTTGATTTCAGCGTTTTCACATACGCTCGCCAACGCCATCAAAACGGATGCGCAGTTGTGGCGGCAAACGGCTGAGATTTTCGATGCCGCGTTGAGCGGCCTGGACACCGTGGTGCGCCAAAACGTGCGCGGTGACGGCGGTGCAGTGGGCAAGGCGCTGAGCGATTCTCTCAGTCGCCTCAACAAAAAACTTCTGTTGCTGCGCCCGCTCAACGCGCACCGCCAAGGCATCGCGCGGTTCGGCTAATCGCTTGACCTCATCGCCGCTTTCCCCCATGTCATGGGTATGAGCGATTTAGCCAACAAGCCTCAAAACCTTACCACGGTCTATGTGTGCACCAACATGCGCATGGGTGGAAATTCGTGTGCCAACCAAAAATCCAAGACTGTACTCAAGGCCTTGCAGCTGCGCGCCGACGAACGGGTTTTGGCGGGCGGCCCGCTGGTGGCGGTACGCCCCAGTGTGTGCATGGGCTATTGCGAACAAGGCCCCAACGTCAAAATCATGGGCGGCGGTTTTTTTCACGAGGTGCGCATCGAAGACGTCGATAAGGTGCTCGACGCCGCTGAAAGTGTTGAGCGTGACTGAGACGCGCCCCCGCGTGGCGTCTCCGCCATTGCTTGAATAGGGCGCAATGCGCTAAAACCAGCACTGTTGAACCGTTTCCACTTTAAATCGGAGCCCATCTTCCATGGCGTCGTATCAATACATCTACGTGATGAAGAACCTGAGCAAGACCTTCCCCGGCGGGAAAGAGATTCTCAAAAACATCACGCTGTCCTTTTTGCCGGGCGTCAAAATCGGCGTCTTGGGTCACAACGGCGCGGGTAAATCGACGCTGCTGAAGATCATGGCGGGTCTCGACACCGACTATAACGGCGAAGCCTGGGCGGCGGACGGTGTGCGGGTTGGTTATCTGGAACAGGAACCGCAACTCAACGAAACCATGAACGTGGTTGAAAACGTCATGGACGGCCTGGGTGAAACCAAGGACCTGCTGGACCGGTTCAACGCCATTTCCATGAAGTTCGCCGAACCCATGGACGACGATGAAATGGCGGCGTTGCTGGAAGAGCAAGGCGAACTGCAAGAAAAGATCGACGCCTGCGATGGCTGGGAGCTGGAACGCACCATCGAAATCGCCATGGACGCGCTGCGCTGCCCGCCCGCCGATTGTGCGGTGGACAAGCTTTCGGGCGGTGAAAAACGCCGCATCGCGCTATGCCGTTTGTTGCTGCAAAAACCCGACATTTTGCTGCTTGATGAACCGACCAACCACTTGGACGCGGAATCGGTGGCGTGGCTGGAACGCCATCTGGAAGATTACAAAGGCACCGTGATGATCGTGACCCACGATCGCTACTTCCTCGACAACGTCACCGGGTGGATTTTGGAACTCGACCGCGGTCGCGGAATCCCTTACGAAGGCAACTATTCCAGCTGGTTGGAACAGCAAGAAAAGCGTCTTGCCCACGAAGAAAAAGAAGAAACCTCGCGCCAGCGCACCCTTAAACACGAACTGGAATGGATCAGGCAGTCGCCCAAGGCGCGCCAATCCAAATCCAAGGCGCGTATCGCGGCCTATGACGAGCTGTTGGCCAAGGACAAAGACAAGCGCATCGGCAGCGCTTCGATATCCATCCCCGCCGGGCCGCGTTTGGGCTCGTTGGTGATTGAAGCGGAAAACCTGCAAAAAGCGTTCGGCGATAAGCTGCTGATCGACGGTCTGAACTTCAAATTGCCGCCGGGCGGCATCGTCGGCATCGTCGGCGCCAACGGTGCGGGTAAAACCACGCTGTTTCGCATGATCACCGGTCAAGAACAGCCCGACGACGGCGCGCTGAAAATCGGCGATACCGTCAAGCTCGGCTACGTCGATCAATCGCGCGCCACTTTGGACGATAAAAAAGGCGTGTGGGAAGAAATTTCCGGCGGGCTCGACATCATCCAACTGGGCCAAAAAGAAGTCCAATCGCGCGCCTACGTGTCGTGGTTCAACTTCAAGGGCGGCGATCAGCAAAAGAAAGTCGGTCAACTGTCGGGCGGTGAGCGCAACCGCGTGCATCTCGCCAAGATGCTGCAAACCGGCGCGAACGTCATCTTGCTCGATGAACCGACCAACGATTTGGACGTCGATACGCTGCGCGGGCTCGAAGACGCGCTGCTCGACTTCGCCGGCTGCGCGGTGGTGATCTCGCACGATCGCTGGTTCTTGGATCGTATCGCCACCCACATCTTGGCGTTCGAAGGCAACTCCGAAGTGGTGTGGTTCGAAGGCAACTTCTTCGACTACGAAGAAGACAAAAAGAAACGCCTCGGCGACGAAGCGGTGGAACCCCACCGCATCCAGTACAAGCCGCTGACGCGTTAAACTTCAGTCGCACCTCAATAAAAAGCCCGCTTCAAATGAGGCGGGCTTTTTTGATGAAAATAACCGTCGTCCCCGCGCAGGCGGGGACCCATGGACCTATCCGTTCAGCATGCCGTAAAGATCGTTCCAATCCGGGTTTAGGGTCTGGATCAAGCGGACCTTCCAAGCCCGGTTCCATTTCTTCAGCCGCTTCTCACGCACGATGGCTGCTTCCATGGTGTCATGGGGCTCCATGTAAACCAGTTGGCGGAGGCGATGTTTTTTTGAGAACCCGTCAGCACAATCGTTTTTGTGCTCCCAAATGCGCCGCGCCAAATTGCTCGTTACACCGATATACAGCGTGCCGTAGCGTTTGTTGGTGAGGATGTAGACACAAGGCTGCTTCATGACCGTATCACAGATACCCATGGGCCCCCGCCTGCGCGGGGGCGACGGTGTTGGGGAGGTGTTATAATATGTGACACAACGATTCGGAGATGACTATGGCTGATCTTTCCTCATTGGCTGCTTCCTTTGGGATGTCGATTGAACTGGCAAAAGGCCTACTCAAGGTCAAAGAGATTGCCGATTCAGCCGAAGCCAAAATGGCAATTGCTGAGCTGACGTCAAAGCTGGCGGAATCCCAAGTGCAAATTGCGGATTTGAAGGTTGAACACCTCGCAAAAGATGAAGCCATTCGTGAGTTTGAAAAACGCCTTGCTGAGCGGCAATCACTAGTAAGATTCAAAGAGCTATATTTTGAGGTGGATGAGGGCGGTGAGCCTTTAGGTGATCCATATTGCCCAAGGTGCCATGAGGCAGATGGTAGATCGATACATCTCGTTTATCACGGCGATTATCGAGTAAAGTGTCCAGAATGTGAAAAAGATTATCCAAGAACGCCAGGGGTGAACCGTCCTATAAAAAGGCGGGCGGTAATTTCAAAAGGCCACTTAGGTAAGGGTGCGTGGTAAGGATTTGTCCTTAAAAAAAACCGTCGCTCCCGCGCAGGCGGGAGCCTAGCGCCCCATCCGTGGCTTCCCGCTTTCGCGGGAATGACGGGGCGGTGGAAAGTGACTTACCAAAACGGCTTAAAGTTAATCCCAAACGGTAAATTAACGTAACCTGGGATTTTGACGTTGTCGTCGCCGAAGTCGCCGTTTTTGGCGTCGATGTGACACGCGTCGCAGCGCGCTTTGGAACCGACGGCCTTGGACGTGAACACCGCCGGGTCGAGCTCGTCGTGTTTGCGCACGAAACGCGGCGTGGTGGTGACGGTCTTGGGCGGGTTAGCCAAATCGATCCCGGCGAAGAATTTCTGGGCGCGGCGATGATCGCTGACGTCGGACGCGTGGGCGGTGTGATAGGCCTCGATCTCGGCGCGCAGGGGCTCATCCAAGCTGGCGTCTTCGCCGAAGTGATTGGCGAGGTCGCCCATGATCGCGCGCCAGGTGGCGGCGGGCAGCATTTCCGGGCGGTACAGCACGTGGCAGTCGGAACATTCACGCACCACGTTGGCGTTGGTCACGGGGGGGAACACACCCCCGGCAAGAGCGGTTTGGCTGAACAGCGACAAGGCCGCGGCGCTCAGTGCGGCGCTCAAAAATGCGCTGCGCAAGGTGTGCTTCATTGGTTTGATCCCCATAGATTTGAATTCAGTGTCGCGATCTTAGAGCGGCACGTATGAACCCGCGCTGAATGCACGAAAAAGCCCGCCTCAACAAAGGCGGGCTTTTAAAATATGGGGATGTTCAGAACGTTTAGTTCTTGGTCGCCATCATTGGGTCTGGCGCATCCGGATCATCCATGGCGTCCATGGAATACATGTTCGGCATGCCATCTTCGTTTTCGCTCATCGACGGCAGGCCATTGTTCAGCGTGGTGCCGTTGCGAATCTCGTCGGCGCGCACTTGGCGATACAGGCTGCGCACGGCGGCGTAATAATCCAGCGAGGTGCGTTCTGTATCGTCGATGGCTTCCATGTTGCGGGCCCGGAAATCGATGGCCTCGGCGACAAAACGTTCGTTGGGGATGTATTCTTTGTCGGTGTTCTGGGCGTAGTGCCAGATCGGATCGGTCAGGGTGTCGACCACTTTACCCACCGCATCGCGCGGGTTGGAGGGCCCAAGGATCGGCAGCACCAGATATGGTCCGCCATCGATGCCCCAGGCCGCCAAAGTCTGACCGAAGTCTTCTTTATGGTCGGGATAGCCCATGTCCGTGGCCGGATCGCCAAAGCCCAAAATACCCACCGTTGAGTTGATGGCGAAACGCGACAAGGTGTTCATGGCGCGATCACTTTCGCCCTGCAACACGTCGTTGAGCAAAACCACCGGCGTTTTGAGGTTGTTGAGGAAATTGCTGACCATGTCTTGGATCGGCGGCGGCACAAAGCCACGATACAGCGTCGCGGCCGGGCGCAGGAACAGCGTATCCAAGCCGCGGTTCAATTCGAACATCGCGCGGTTGAACGGTTCCAAGGGATCGTTGATTTCGTTGTATTCCGCGACCGCTTCAGGATCGCTGGAATCGGGCATGCTGGCGCAGGCCGTGACCATGAAGCCCAACAAAAAGACGGCACTGATGCGCAACGTTTTGCGATGCAGGACACTGAGCATGCGGTCCCAAAAAGTGCGTTTCGTGTCGATCATCATACCGATCATCAGGGGCTCCGTCGTAGAAAACAGTCTGCGATATCAAGGTGATATCTGATGCAAACTGCCTTTCGTCTTTATACCAGCGTACGTCCGTACGCCTCCCACTCCCCCTCAACAGTCGCCGTGTGTTTATGCGCGCGGCGTTCAGCGGGGGGCCTTAAGTGTGCATTAACCACACCCTTCGAATTAGCATACGGTTTTAGGGTTGACCAGCATGGTGTTGTGCAGACGTCATGCTTGCGCACTATATGTTGCTATAATGCCACACAAGGTCGTCTTTTTGGACGACCCTCAGTACGTACAAACATGTAGACATGAGTGTTTTCAGTAGATATAAGGATATCGTTATATGGATATGTCTTATTATCATTAGGTATCGCGGTGACGTGAATGGATGGCGTTCTTGAGGCTTTGCGGGCGGCGGCGGACCCGACCCGGCTACGCATCCTCGGTCTGTTGGAATCGGGGGAGCTCACGGTCAGTGAGCTGGTGTCGATTCTCGGCCAAAGCCAGCCACGCGTGTCGCGTCATTTGAAAGTTTTGGTCGATGCCGGATTGCTGGAACGCATTCGCGAAGGCAGCTGGGTGTTTCACCGCCTCAGCCTGGGTGAAGGTGGGGCGCGGGCGCGCGCTTTGGTGCATCTGATCCCCGGTGACGATCCTTTGCGCGCCCAAGACAGCGCGCGTTTGAGCGAGATCGAAACCCACCGCGCCCAAGTGGCGGAAGATTATTTCAGAAAATACGCCCCCGAATGGGACCGTTTGCGTCAGTTGGATGTAGACGAAGAAGCCGTTGCCACGGTGGTGCGGGAAATGCTGCCGCTGACGTCCAAGCAAAAGCTTTTGGACTTGGGCACCGGCACCGGTCGCATGTTGCAAGTGTTTGGCCCAGATGTGGGTGAGGCACTGGGGTTGGACAATAGCCATGAGATGTTGGCCGTGGCCAGGTCCAACCTCAAGCGTTGGGGGTTGAGCAACTGTCAACTGCGCCAAGCCGACATATTGGCCCTGCCGCTGGTCTACGGGACGTTTGACGCCGTGGTGGTGCATCAGGTATTGCACTTCTTAGATCGGCCGTGGGCGGCGATTGGCGAAGCGGTGCGCGCGCTCGCGCCCGGTGGACGGCTGTTGATTGTGGATTTGGGACCGCACGATGTGGAAGAGTTGCGCGAACAACACGCGCACCGTCGCCTCGGTTTCGCGGACGATGAAATTAAAGACTGGTTGCAAGCGCAGGGTCTGACGCTTGAAACCACCAGACATTTGCCCGGCAAGCTGGGCGTAACCATTTGGCTGGCGCGGCGCATCGGTGTCGCGGCCATGAGAACGGAGCCCCATTCGATGAACCAAGGAGCGTCCATATGACCGCCATCAGCGAACAAAAACTCTGCGGCCTGGCGGTGTCCTCGCCGCTACCCAAAGACGCCAACGTGTCGTTTGAATTCTTTCCGCCCAAATCGGACAAGATGGAAGCGAAGCTGTGGGACTGCATTGAACGGCTCAAGCCTTTGGGGCCATCTTATGTGTCGGTGACCTACGGCGCGGGCGGCTCGACCCGCGAACGCACCCACGCCACGGTGACGCGCATTCGCCGCGAAACGGATTTGGAGCCCGCCGCGCACTTGACCTGCGTCGGTGCAACGCGAGAAGAAATCGACGACATCGCGCGCCAATATTGGAACGACGGCATCAAGCACATCGTGGCGCTGCGTGGCGATCCGGTCGAAGGCATCGAAAAAGACTACGTTCCCCATCCGGGCGGTTATGCGTATGCCGAAGACTTGGTGAAGGGTCTGAAAGCCATCGCGGATTTTGAAATTTCCGTGGCGGCCTATCCCGAAGTCCACCCGCAAGCGAAAAGCGCCGAAGCCGATTTGGATAACCTCAAGCGCAAGATCGACGCCGGGGCGACCCGCGCCATCACCCAATCGTTTTTCGATGTCGAAGTGTTCTTGGAGTTTGTCGAACGCGCCAAGCAAGCAGGCATCGATGTGCCGATCGTGCCGGGCATCTTGCCGGTGACCAATTTCAAACGCGTGCAGGAATTTTCCGGCCAGACCGGAACCTCGGTTCCCGGTTGGATGGCCGATCTGTTCGAAGGCCTGGACGACGACCCCGAAACCCGCAAGCTGGTCGCGGCCTCCGTCGCGGCGGAACAATGCCGGGTTTTGTATGCCAACGGCATCAAGGACTTTCATTTTTACACCTTGAATCGTGCCGATCTGACTTACGCCATTTGCCACATCTTGGGCGTTCGCCCAACAGTGAAATAAGAGACGAAACCGATGTCCCTCAAAGTGCACAACCCGAACGCCAAAGCGCAACTCGAAGCCGCGTTGAAAGACCGCATCCTGATTTTGGATGGCGCCATGGGCACCATGATCCAACGTCACAACTTCGAAGAAGACGACTTTCGCGCGGAACGCTTCGCCAATCACAATTCGGAGCTCAAGGGCAACAACGATCTCTTGATCTTCACCCAGCCCGAAGCGATCCAAGGCATTCACGAAGCGTACTTGGAAGCCGGTGCGGACATCATCGAAACCAACACCTTCAGCGCGACCTCGATCTCGCAGGCCGACTACGGTTTGGAAAGCATCGTCTATGAGCTCAACGTCGAAGGCGCAAAGCTGGCACGTGCGGCGGCGGATAAATACTCAACGCCGGAGCGTCCGCGCTTCGTCGCCGGAGGCCTCGGGCCGACCAACCGCACCGCGTCCATGTCGCCGGACGTTAATGATCCGGGCATGCGCAACATCACGTTTGATCAGCTCAGCGACGCTTACGAAGAAGCCACCCGTGGCCTCATCGAAGGCGGTTGCGATTTGATCTTGATCGAAACGGTGTTCGACACTTTAAACGCCAAGGCGGCGATCTATGCGGTGAAAAAAGTCTTTGACGACATCGGGTTTGAACTGCCGGTGATGATTTCCGGCACCATCACCGATGCATCGGGGCGCACCCTTTCGGGCCAAACGGCGGAAGCGTTCTGGAACTCGCTGGCCCACGCCAATCCGGTGTCGATCGGCTTTAACTGCGCGCTGGGTGCGGAAGACTTGCGTCCGCACGTGCAAGCCGTTGGCGCGATCGCCGACACTCACGTGTCGGTCTATCCCAACGCCGGTCTGCCCAACGAATTCGGCAACTACGACGATACGCCTGAATACATGGGCCAAGTGCTGCGCAGCTTTGCCGAAGAAGGCTTGCTCAACATCGTCGGCGGGTGCTGCGGCACCTCGCCCGATCACATCAAGGCCATCGCCGATGCCGTTTCAGATGTCGCACCGCGCACTTTGCCGAAGGGTGATCTGGTGTGCCGCTTGTCGGGGTTGGAGCCGCTGGTCATCGACGACGTCACCGGCTTTGTGAACGTCGGTGAGCGTTGCAACGTCGCAGGCTCGGCCAAGTTCAAAAAGCTGATCGCCGAGGGTGATTATCAGACCGCCACCGAAATCGGCCGCACCCAAGTTGAAAACGGCGCGCAGATCGTCGACGTCAACATGGACGATGCGATGCTCGACGCCGATAAAGAAGTGGTGCGCTTTCTCAACCTGATCGCGGGCGAACCGGACATCGCGCGGGTGCCGGTGATGATCGATAGCTCCAAGTGGGAGGTCATCGAAAAAGGCCTCAAGTGTGTGCAAGGCAAAGGCGTGGTGAACTCCATCAGCCTCAAAGAAGGCGAAGCCGCGTTTAAAGATCACGCCAAGCGTATCATGAACTACGGCGCCGCCGTGGTGGTCATGGCGTTTGACGAACAAGGCCAAGCCGACAGCTACGATCGCATGATCGAGATTTGTAAAAAATCTTACGACGCGCTGGTCGAAATCGGCTTCCCGCCGCAAGACATCATCTTCGATCCCAACGTGTTCCCCATCGCCACCGGCCTGGATGAGCACCGCAATTATTCGGTCGACTACATCAATGCCTGCAAATGGATCAAAGACAATTTGCCCGGTGCGATGATTTCCGGTGGCGTGTCCAACATGTCGTTCTCGTTCCGTGGCAACAACCCGGTGCGCGAAGCCATGCACTCGGTGTTTTTGTATCACGCCGTCAACAACGGCATGACCATGGGCATCGTCAATGCCGGTCAGTTGACGGTCTATTCCGACATCCCCGAAGAGCTGCGTGAACGCATCGAAGACGTGGTGTTGAACCGCCGCGAAGACGCGACCGAGCGTTTGTTGGATGTCGCCGAAGAAGCGCGTGGCTTGGGCACCAAAGACAGCGGCCCCGATCTGACGTGGCGCGAACAGCCGGTCGCCAAACGGCTTGAGCATGCCTTGGTCAAAGGCATCACCGAATTCATCGTCGAAGACGTCGAAGAAGCCCGCCTGCAGGCCGAGCTTCCGATCTCCGTCATCGAAGGTCCATTGATGGACGGCATGAACGTGGTCGGCGACTTGTTCGGTTCGGGGCAAATGTTCCTGCCCCAGGTGGTCAAATCCGCACGCGTGATGAAACAAGGCGTCGCCCATCTTTTGCCATACATCGAAGCCGGTCAAGCCGTCGGTACAGCCAAAGGCAAGATCTTGATGGCGACGGTCAAAGGCGACGTTCACGACATCGGCAAAAACATCGTCGGCGTGGTGCTTCAGTGCAACAACTTCGAAGTCATCGACATCGGTGTGATGCAGCCTTACGCCGACATCTTGGACCGTGCCCAGGCCGAAAACGTCGACATCATCGGGCTCAGCGGTTTGATCACGCCGTCGTTGGAAGAAATGGTCACGGTGGCCAAGGAAATGGAACGTCGCGGCATGAAGCAGCCGCTGCTGATCGGTGGCGCGACCACATCCAAAGTGCACACGGCGGTGAAAATCGATCCGGTTTATTCCGGCCCGGTGATCCACGTCAACGACGCGTCGCGCGCCGTCGGCGTGGCATCGCAGTTGCTGTCCGATACTCAGCGCGACGATTATGTGGCATCGATCGAAGCGGACTACGCCGAGGTCAAAGCCAAGCACGAAGCCACTCAGCGCGACCGCGAGCAGCTCAATCTAATGACCGCGCGCGAACGCCGCTTGAAGATCAATTGGGACGCCAACGATATCGTTGCGCCCAGCTTCACCGGCACGCGCACCTTCGACGATTACCCGCTCGACCAACTGGTGGAGCGCATCGACTGGACGCCGTTCTTCCGCACATGGGAGCTCAAGGGCAACTACCCCGCGATCTTGGACGCCGACGGCGATGTCGGCGACACCGCGCGGTCGTTGTTCAAAGACGCGCAAGCGATGCTCAAACAAATCGTCGATGAAAAGTGGCTCAAGGCCGCGGGCGTAATCGGTTTCTGGCCCGCCGCCTCTGTCGGTCACGATGACGTCGAATTGTTCACCGACGACAGCCGCTCGGATACCCTGGCGCGCATCCACTTCCTGCGCCAGCAAATGGTCAAGTCCGAAGGCCGCACCAACGATTGCTTGGCCGACTTCATCGCGCCCATGGGCTCCGACGTGGCCGATCACATCGGCGGCTTCGCGGTCACGGCGGGCATCGGGATTGAGAAAAAATCGGCCGAGTTCCAAGCCGCCCACGACGACTACAGTGACATCTTGCTCAAAGCCTTGGCCGACCGCTTGGCCGAAGCGTTCGCCGAACATATGCACGAACGTGTGCGTAAAGAGTTCTGGGCTTACGCGGCCGAAGAAGACCTCGCCAACGAAGACCTGATCAAAGAAGCCTACGACGGCATCCGTCCCGCACCCGGCTATCCTGCGTGCCCCGATCACACCGAAAAGACCACGCTGTTCAAACTGCTCGACGCCACGGCCAACACCGGCATCGAGCTCACCGACAGCTACGCCATGATGCCCGCCAGCTCGGTCTCAGGCTTCTACCTCGCCCACCCGCAAGCCAAATACTTCGGCATCGGAAAAATCGGTCGTGATCAGGTGGAAGACTACGCCAAACGCAAAGGCGTCAGCGTCGAAGACGCAGAGCGCTGGCTGGCGCCGAGTTTGGGGTATGCGCGTTAGGAGATTGAAATTTTATCGCACGATAGTGGGTAAGAAAAATTGTGCAGAGGCTCGCGCTTCCCCATCAATTTTCTCAACCCTAACTAATACATGCCTTAATGGCTTGAATCCTAAAGTTAGCCAATTCCCAATTATACGTGCTCGTTGGTCTTGAACATCACCCGAAGATCGCAGTCTTATGGCGTTGCTCGTTTCATAATCAAATTGCGAAGGCAGGTGATCACTCAGCTTACAATATGCACCGGCGACTAGGTCAGGAATTGCAGCAAAATCTTCTGCCCAGTATGAGGAGTCTGGGTGTTCAGTTGTACCAAACATACTGTCAGCTGGCTGACGCCAACCAGATAGTCCAAAGCTGAAATAACCTGAGAGGCGAGCAAATTGCTCTCTTTTATTGTAAGAATCTAAAGCCTCATCATGATCGCTAATCCATTGAGATTTTTGGTCTTCATTCCGTAAGGCTGTAGTGATTAACGCCAGAAACCCTGCAATTCGAACCATTTTTTCAACTGTGCCATGTTTAGCACCAGCGTCAAAACAGTCAGGAAATAGCTTGATAGCTTCCTCTGGGCCACCGGGTATGAAAGGCCCAATATTTCGATCAATTAAGAATGTTATAAGGTTTCCCTCTAATTTGCCGACCAATTTTAAAAACGCTGGCAGAGCTTTCCAGCGCATATTTTCATTTAATTTTTTAAAAGATAATCTTCGGTTATCCGGTAGTCGGGTTTGCCTAAATTCTTTTAGCCCAGGTAGCCATTGTTCAATAGCTTGATCGGTTGTTATTAGAAAAGAATATGCTTCATGAGTAGCTTCTTTGTGTTGGCCTGAATAGTCACTTGCAATTATCATTTCTCCGTTTGATACCGGACATAATAGTTGTGGGCTATTGGCTTCTACATTTTTTATAGCGTCGCTTATTTGATGGAAATAGCTGCCTTGCAAATTGTCCCAGTGACGCCAGATAGCCATTTGTTTAACTTCACTTCTTTACTATATCAATGATTCAGCTTAGCACGTATCAAATGAAACATGGTGAGCAGAGTCATCATGTTTAATGGCAGGATGCACTCTCATATATTGCGGATTCGAGGGCGTCTTAATGTTAAGGTGGTGTCATTATGGGTGTTGAAAAAATTGCAGCTATTGCAACAATCGTTGCCACAGTGATTGCGGGCCTATCTTTCTTTGGAAATAATTCAGGAACTGTGATTATCAATAAGGGCGCTCCCGGTTTGGCTGTGAGCGGCGACGCCTATGCCGTCGGTGGGGGTGATGCCGTTTCCAATACGTCTGTAACAGTTATCGATAATAGTATTGTAGCTACAGGGAACAGTTCCGTGATCGTTGGACCAGGTAGCCAAATCAATTTGAATAGTAATCAAGATATTCAGCAATAGGTTTATTTCACATGATCGAACGCAATCTCGAACGCCTTATTTTCGCCAGTCGCTGGATTATGGCACCGTTTTATTTGGGGTTGGTGGTGTCTTTGGCGATGTTGCTGGTGAAGTTCATGCAGGAATTGGTGCATGTTGCGCCCGCCGTGTTCACCATGAGTGAGTCCGCCGTGATCCTCGCCATTTTGACGCTGATCGATTTGTCGTTGGCGGGGAACTTGTTGTTGATGGTGATCTTTGCCGGCTATGAGAACTTCGTCTCAAAAATCGACACCGGCGGTCATGAGGACCGGCCCGACTGGATGGGCAAGGTCGATTTCAGCGGTTTGAAGTTGAAGCTGATCGCATCCATCGTCGCCATTTCCGGCATTCAGCTGCTGCGCACGTTCATGGATGTGCAAAACACCTCTGATCGTGATTTGCAGTGGATGCTGATGATCCACATCACATTCGTGGTCTCGGGCGTGTTGCTGGCGTTGATGGATAAGCTGGTGGCCAGCGCGCACGTTAAATAGGGCTTTTCAGCCCCTAAAAACACACAAAGGCCGTACTTGCGTTCCCGCAAGGCGGCCTTTTTTCGTAGGGGCTTGTCTTTTTGTCAGAAGGGCCCAACCACACGGCTGCGTGCGTTAGCGGCTGGCCGTCATGGTGATGGTGTTGTGGGGGATGTCGGCGCTGGTGCTGAAGGCCGGGACGTTTGCGGTCTGGGCGACAAAGGCGGCGACAATCGCGGCGTAGATCAGCGGCTTGGTCATGGACTTGGTCATCGGTGGTGCTCCGTTCGGGGGTGGTGCCGGGGCACTGCGGCTCCGTTAGGGGCAACCTATGATCAGGCCTTTTGTGGGTCAATGAGTAAAACGCATGGCTTTGTGGTGGGGCGAAAATGGCCCCGCATTCGCAAAAGCTAGAAAAGCAGTAATATCGAATAAAATCAATGCTATATTAGCTAAAATTGATGTAGTGGCTGGGCGCGAAATGCCCTGGGCGTAGCTCTGTCATGCGCTTCATGCATGGCTGTGAGGCTTGGTTTGTAGGCGGTTTTGGCATTCCGGTACGAAAAAAGGCCGTCCCAAGGGACGGCCTCAATTCTACGAACATGTGAGAGACGATCAGTTGCCGTACTTCTTTTCGTGTACGGTCGGTGTCGTCGTGCGGATTTTGACATCCTGCTCGGCAGACGACGTGCGGCCCTTCTCCATATTCATTTCGTACTGAGAATTTTTCGTGTTGCCGATCTTCGGATCGCTGCCGGCACGGCTTTTCGGAAGGATCCCCAAATCCATCAGCACGTCGTAGCGAGCCTTGGTCATCGGCTCTTTGGCTTCTTTAGCGTGTTGCGTCGCGATGGTCTCCAAGATCGGAGACTGTTCCATCTGGTCGGCGGTGTAATCGTCAACTTCGAACCCAGACAGGTTCACGTCGACCTTGCTGTCGCCAAGACCGAAGCTGTCGAGGACTTCCTTGGAAGCAGCCTCGAGCGTGATTCCTTTTTCGGCGGCTTTGCGGCGCGCCAATGCCCCCAGAACGCGTTCATCGATATGACGGCCCGTGATGCTGATTTCCCCCTTTTTCAGCGCGTCATAATAGGCCTTGCCGCCAACCTTGCGCGGATCTGCTTTGCGCGTCATTGACGGCATGATGATGCCTTGGTCGGCCTGGGTGTCGTATGCCGCCTTGGTGGGCGGGTCAGCCTGGACGATCACCGGTACCGCCACAATGGCCGTAAATGCCGCGAGTGCGGATAGTGTAAACTTCCTCATAAAATACCTCCTCTTGTCAGACATTCAGGTGCACGTTGAATGATCTTTTTTGTTGTATGCAGCCCATTCTTGCGCACGCCCGCATCGTTCTGAAAGAACTTTTCTTTCCCCCGTATCAGATTATGATTTTCTAATACAAACGGATATAGTGCAAGAAAATAGTGTTAAAAAGAGTGATGACCTACCGCCCGGCGATGGTAAATCTTTTGATTGAAAGCGCATCTTGGGGATACAGGCATCCTACAGGCCTTGTAGACCTTGGCTCATTAGGAAGTTGTCATTTAAGAAGCACTCAAAAAGGCTAACCTGAAATATAGCCCAAGATATTGTGATATGGCGTCTATTTCAGCCTTCTGCGGTTGCGCATCGTTCCAAAATGATGGAAAAAAATATTTTTATTTCCATGATGAAAAGTGACACTTTTTTCATTTGAGCGCCCTTTTTACACCACGGACCCGAAACGAGCTCGTAAATTGAACAAAACGGGAGCCGCATAGCTGGCCTGAATGTGGTGCATGGATTAAGCGCGCTGAGCCATTGCGCAAGGCGGGTATAGTGGTATGAAGGGACGAAATTGAAGAGGCGGGCGCGCATCGGGCGCTGTTGACCCGTCCTGGAGCAAATCATGGCACGTGTTCTCATCCTTGGCGGCGGATTTTCCGGTGTATTTACGGCGAAGAACTTGGCCAAAGCGGCCCCGCCCGGCACCGAGGTGGTGCTGCTCAGCGAAACCAACTATTTCACCTTTCAGCCGCTGCTGCCCGAAGTCGCCGCGGGTGCGTTGAGCGCATCCGATTCCGTCACCCAGCTGCGACAATTGCTCAAAGGCCACAACGTCAAGGTTGTGCAAGCCGAGGTCTTGAACGTCGACTTTGACGCCAAGACCGTCACAGTGACCCAAGGCTCCAAACGCCGCATCAAGGACATGAGCTATGACCAACTGGTCGTCGCCATGGGTCAAGTGGTGCGCTTGGACCGGGTGCCGGGTTTGGCTGAACATTCGTTTCCGGTCAAAACCACGGCGCACGCGCATCGTTTGCGCAACCACGTGATCAATTGTTTGGAATACGCCGACGGGGTCGAAGACCCGGTGGTGCGCGCACGGTTGCTGACCTTTGTCGTCATCGGCGCGGGCTTTTCCGGGGTGGAGACCATCGGTGAAGTCAAAGACATGATCGATCGCTCTTTGAAGTTCTATCCCAACATCTCCAAAGACGAAGTGCGCATGGTTCTGGTGGAATTCGCCGGGCGCATTTTGGGCGAATTGCCCGAAAGCCTCGCCAAATACGCGCAAAAACGGTTGCAAAAGCAGGGCATCGAAGTGTGGCTCAACACCGGGGTCAAGGCGGCGAGCTTCTTCAACGTCGAAATGAACGACGGCCAGGTTGTGGACACCTCGACCATCGTCGCCACCATCGGCAACGGCGCTTCGCCGTTGGTCGAGGCGATGGATGTCGAAAAAGAACGCGGCAAGATCAAAACCGACGCATTCATGCGCGTGGCGGGGCCCGATGGCGTGTGGGCCGTGGGTGATGTGGCGCTGATCCCGATGAAGGATAAAAACGGCGTCGATACCTTCGCCCCGCCGACCGCCCAGTTTGCGGTGCGCGAAGGCGCGCAGCTGGCGCACAACATCGCGGCATCGCTGAAAGGCGCTGCGCTCAAGCCGTTCCACTATGTGCCGCGTGGATCGATGGCGTCGATCGGCAACTACCGCGCGGTTGCCGACGCCATGGGCATTCGCATGTCCGGCGTGTTGGCGTGGCTGATGTGGCGGGCGTTTTACTTGGGCATGCTGCCGGGCATGGTCACCAAGGTCCGCGTCGTGATCGATTGGATGATGGACTTGTTCGCCCCGCGCAACTTGGGCCAGATTTCAGAACTGAAAACCGGTTCGGCGAAGTTCATGCGCTATACCAAAGGCCAAACGGTATTCGAACCGGGCATGACGGCAAACGGTTTTTACACCATCGTCGATGGCTCCTTCGGCATCTGTATCGAATCGGCCAAAGGCGGTGAGACATTCAAGCGCATCTTGAAAAAAGGCGATCATTTCGGCGAGCGGGTGCTGTTTCGCCCCGACAAGCGCATGCACACGGGCCGGGTCGAGGCGCTGGAAGATTCCGTGGTGCTGCGTCTGGAAAAGCAAGACTTCTGGAACTTGGCCCATTCGATGCCGATGCTGGAAAACTATTTCCGCGACTACATCAAAGAAAAATTCCCCGAAGACCTTCAGCCCGAAGACATGGAACCGCCATCGGATCAGGACGGAGTGTGAATATGGGTGCGTTGATCAACCACGCCTTTTTCGACCAGGAACGATACGAACTGTAAATCGCCCTTGACCACGTCTTCGATCAGCAGCGTCGCCATTTCGTCGAAACAGCGGCGAATGCTGTCGGGGCGTGTTTGGTCCATGCACAGGACTTTGACGGACTTGGCCTTGAGAACCAGTTCGCTGTGAAAGGCGCTGTGATCGGTGAGGCCTGGATAACCCAAATCGGCCAGCAGTTTTTCTTCCGAATTGAAGTGGTCGATGCAAATTTGCAAAAAGTCGTCCAACAGGAGCGAGCAACGGTCATATTCGCCCGCTTGCACGGCTTCAGATACCTCATTGATCGAATCGACGATTTTGCGGTGTTCTGCATCGATCACAGGATGGCCCGTGATAAACGTCTCAAGAAGTTCGATCTTCATAGGTACGGCTTTCGATTGTCGGTGTGCAAGCCCGCTGCGCATAATTTGGTATGATTATAATGCAATTTTATTGGGGACGAAAATGTCCCAATCCGAAAGCAGCTTATTTTTTTGCTTTTTTACGCAACTCCAGCCGCCGGGTTTGGATGAGGCGGTTCATTTCCGATTTCACCTTGGCGCGCTGGGCTGAATCGTTCGATTTGGCCAACAGCGCGCGGTAGTGCTTGCGTTCCGCATCCGTCAACAGGCTGGTGTCGTGGGCGGCCTGGGCAAAGGCATTCGTGCCACTGAGCAGCAAAAAGCTCAATACAGCGGGCAGCAGCCAAGAGGGGCGAAAAAAGGTCATGCGTTCGATTCCCGTCAAAATGTTCGCCGACAAGGTAGCGCGGATGGCGCGCAAGTCAACGCACACGTAGCCGGTCCAGGCGCAGACGGTCGCGTTCATCGCCCAACCGCCACGACGTCGCCAACACCGCCATCAGCGCGCCGATGGATGTTGTGCCGGCCAATAAAAACATGATGAGGATTTGGTATTTGACCGCTTCGGTCGGATCGACCCCGGCCAAAATTTGCCCAGTCATCATGCCCGGCAATGAGATCAAGCCCGCCGCTGACATAGCATTGATGATAGGCATCAGGCCTGCGCGCATGGCTTCGCGCACATAAGGACGCACCGCATCGCGGCGGGTGTGGCCGAGGGCCAGCCGCGCCTCGATGGCGTCCTTTTCGCGTTTCAGGGTGGCGCTCAAGCGTTCCATGCCGACCGCAATGCCGGTCAGGGTGTTGCCCAACATCATACCCAAAAGCGGCAAGGCGAAGCGCGGGTCGTACCATGGTTCCGGTCGGATCGCAGTGGTCAGGGCCAAGATGGTGACGATGCCGCCTGCGGTGATCAGCGATGTGGTGGCGATGGAATAGCTCCACCCGCCGCGCAGACGCAATTGCTGACGCGCGGTGACTTCGCGCCCGGCCAACAATATCATGAACAAAGCCGCCAAACCGGTCCACCACGGCGACACCAATTCGAACAGAATTTTCAGCACCAGCCCGATCAGCGTCAACTGCACGGTGGTGCGCAGCGCCGCGATGCCCAGCGATTTTTCCAAGCCCAGGTTCAGCGCAATCGAAAGTCCACCCGCCAGCAACAACAACACCGACGCGATGGCCAGATCGATATAGCCCAGCTGCACATAAACCCCGGTCATGGCGCCACCTCGTGCAGTCCACCGTCGTAAAAATAAAGCCTGCGCGTGACCAGGCGTTCGGCCTGCGCCGTGTCGTGGGTCACAAACACCACGCCCGCGCCGTTTTGGGCGCTGTCAGTGATGAGTTTTTCCGCACGCGCCGCATTGTCGCTGTCCAGGCCCGATGTGGGCTCATCCAACAACAGGATTTTGGGCGCGTGCGCCAAGGCTCGTGCCAGCGCCAAGCGTTGACGTTCGCCGGTCGACAAGTTGGCGACCTGCCAGCCCAATGCGGTGCTTTCCAGATCAAGGCGATGCAGGGTGTCTTTCACGCAGGCGCGTTCCAGGCCCGCGAAATGCGGTTCCACCGTGTCTGCCCACCAACCGGTGTGCGCGGGCACATACATGACTTGCTTGCGCCAATCGGGTGCATCCATGGCGTCGCGGTCTTCGCCCAACAGGCTGACGTCGCCTTCGTTGGGGTCCAAATCAGCAATGGCGCGCAACAGCAAAGATTTGCCCGCACCGCTCGGCCCGGTCAGGGCCACGATCTCGCCACCGGCGACGTCTAAGTCGATGGGACCGATGGACAGACGTTTGAGGTTGCGCACGTTCAGCATACGACAGCTTTATCACGCCCCGAGGTCAGATCAAACAGCGCGCGCCAACTTTTCGGTGGCAATTTCACGCATGCGGAACTTTTGCAGCTTTCCGGTTACGGTGGTGGGGAACGTGTCGACGAATTCGACGTAGCGCGGCACTTTGAAATGCGCCAGGCCATCACGGCAGTACGCCTTGATGTCGTCTTCGCTCAGCGTCTGCCCGGCGCGCAGCTCGACCCACGCCATGATGTCTTCGCCCAAGCGTTCGTCGGGCACGCCGAACACCGCGGCTTGATTGACGGCGGGGTGTTCGAACAGCCACGCTTCGATTTCGGCGGGGTAGATGTTTTCACCGCCGCGGATGATCATGTCTTTGATGCGTCCGGTGATGCGCACGTAGCCCGCGTCGTCCATGGTGCCCAAATCTCCGGAGTGCAGCCAGCCTGCCGCGTCGATGGCCGCAGCGGTGGCGTCTGGATCACCGTAGTAGCCTTGCATGATGTGGTAACCGCGAAAGCACACCTCGCCGACTTGGTTCAAAGGCAAGGTTGCGCCGGTGTCGGGGGCGACGATTTTGACTTCCTGGTGGGGCAGGTTTCGGCCCACCGTTTGGGTGCGCAGATCGATAGGGTCATGAGCATCGGTCAGGTGGGTGAGCGGCGAGGCCTCGGTCTGGCCGTAGCCGATGAGGATTTCTTTTAAATGCATGTCATGCATCACCCGCTTCATCAACGCTTCGGGGCATGGCGCGCCCGCCATGATGCCGGTGCGCAGGGTGCCCAGATCGAAGGTGGCGAAGTCTTGGTGTTCCAACTCGGCGATGAACATGGTCGGCACCCCGTGCAATGCGGTGCAGCGTTCAGTTTGGATGGTTTCAAGAACCGCCAAGGCGTCGAAATGTTCAGACGGCACGACGATGGTGGCACCAACGCTCATGCACAACAGGTTCGCCAGCACCATGCCGAAGCAATGATAAAACGGCACCGGAACACACAGTCGGTCTTGCGCGGTGAAGTTCATCGCGCGGGCGGAAAACAGCGCGTTGTTCAAAATGTTGAAATGGCTCAGCACCACCGCCTTGGGAAACCCGGTGGTGCCGGATGTGTATTGGATGTTGATGGCGTCGTCGGGGTCGAGCGATGTGGTGACGGCGTCGAGTTCAGCATCGCTGACGTCTTTTCCCGCATCCAAGACGGCGCGCCAATCATCCGTTTCGCATTGAGGATCGAAGACAGCAATGCGCCTGAGATCGGGACAGCGCGGCCCCGGCAAATCGAGTTCTTTGAGCATGGCGAGGTAATCGCTGCTCTTGAACTTGGGCATCACGAACAAGCCTTGCACTTGAGATTTCTGCAGCGCGTATTCCAGTTCGCGCGGACGGTAGGCGGGATTGATGTTGACCAGCACCACGCCGATGCGCGCGGTGGCGAGCTGCACCAACAGCCATTCTACATTGTTCGTGGCCCACACGCCGATGCGTTCGCCTTTCGCAAAGCCCAGCGCCAATAAGCCTTTGGCCAACGCATCGCTTTGGCGCATCAGTTCGGTGTAATTCAGACGGCGATTTTGATGGCATGAAACGATGGCATCGCGATTTGGGAATCGTTTCGCGATGGTACGGATATGGTCGGGTATGGTGGCCCACAGCAGCGGCTCGTCACCGCCGCGATGGACATAACTCAGACGTGGAGTGTCAGCTTTTGCCATCCTCCACCTCGGCCCAATAGGCATCGACGCGCGCTTGGATGTCGGCGATGGTGAAATCGTCGCGCTGAGGCTCGAACAGATGTTTGAAACGGCCTTGGCGTTTTAAGTACTCTTCCACCGGCACACGGGGATGGGGAATGCGCGTGTGGGTTATGCGCCCGTTGATGAATTCCTTGAGCGGCCAGATGCCGCATTTCACCGCCAGTTTGCCGATCTCCACCGTGTCTTTTGGATCGTAGTCCCAACCGGTGGGGCACGGCGATAGGGCGAGAATCAGGCGCGGGCCTTGCAGTCCGGCGGCGGTTTCGATTTTGCGGGCCAAATCCAGGGGCTCTGACCCGATCACCGTTGCCACATAAGTCGGATCATGCGCCACCCAAATATCGAACAGGTCTTTTTTGTCACCGCTAAAGCCAAGCGTGCTGGTCGCGGTGCGTGCACCCAGCGGTGTCGCGCCCGACGTCTGTTGGCCGGTGTTGCCGTAGCCTTCGTTGTCGTAACACAGATACAAAAAATCCAGGCCCCGCTCGATCGCGCCGGAGGTCGCCGACAAACCCATGCCGTAGGCTGAACCGTCGCCGGTCAGCACCACCACGTCGAGGTCTTGATCGTCGGAGATACGGCCCTTGGCTTTCAAGATATCCAACGCATCGCGCACCCCTTGCGCGCCCGCCGGGGCCGACGCCATGGCGGTGTACAGCCATGAGCCTTGAAACGGCGTGAACGGATAAACCGCCGACAACGTCATGCAGCCCGCGGCGTTGACGAACACGGTCTTTTTGCCCAACACGTCATAGACTTCCTTGACCGCTTCCAGCCCGCCGCAGCCCGCGCACATGGCGGTTCCGCTGCCCAGCAGATGAGCGGATGGCAAATCTTTCATGCGCGCGAAGCGACTGGACTTGCTCATGACGGCTCCTCCTTATGTTCGAGGCCTTCTACGGCGGCGATGGCTTGCAGCTTGCGGATTTCGCGTAGCTCGGTTGCGGTGTAGAGCAATCGTGGCGGCGGGGTTTGGCCGCTTTCGACTGCGCGCAAAGCTTCGTCGGCCAGTGCCGCGTATTCGCCAAAGACGATGTCGCGCCCGCCCAGACCGCCGATGGCGTTCATCAAAATGGGCGGCATGTTGGCATGGCCGTAAAGCGCGGCGGCGACTTCGCTGTGCAGCACGCCGCCCATGCCCATAGAGATGTTTTGGTCGACCACCACCACGGCCTTTTTGTGTTTGAGCGCTTGGCGCAAGGCCTCGCCCGGCCACGGCCGGATCATAAACGGGCGCACCAGTCCGGCTTTGACGCCCTGGTCGCGCAGGCGGTCCACCGCGTCTTGGGCTTTGGTGGCGAACGAACCCATTTGCACGAACACCACCTCTGCATCCTCAAGTTTGTGGGTGTGCAGCGCGCCGTATTCTCGGCCATAAATATCGGCGTAATCTTGGGTGGCTTCGTCGAAGGCGGCCCCGCCCGCAAGCGATGCCAAGTGCGTTTCATAGCGAAAATATGAATACGGCCCACCGCCTAAAACCGCGACCGCTTCGCTGACCGGTTTGTCGGCGCGAAAAGCGTAATCACCCGGATCAAGGTCGGGCAGGAAACGGCTCACCAAGGTGGCGTCGGGTAACGTCACAGGCTCGCGCGTGAACGACAGATAAAAGCCATCCAGATTGACGATCACCGGCAAACGCACGCGCGGGTCTTCGGTGATGCGCGTCGCCAGCAAAATCGCATCGACGGTTTCTTGGCAGGTTGCCGCGTGCAAGATCAAACAGCCGGAATCGCGGGCCGCCAAGATGTCGTTGTGATCGGGCTCCAACGTGATGGGCGCGCTGAGGCCGCGCGAAACGTTGACCATCACCAGCGGCACCCGCCACCCGGCGACGGTATAGAGCATCTCCATGCCATACAAAAGGCCTTGGCTGGAGGTCGCGGTGAAGGTGCGCACCCCCGCCGCCGCACCGGCCCCCGCGGCGGTGATCATCGAATGTTCGCTGTCCAGCGTGACCATGCGCCCACCCATGTCGCCGGTGTCGATCCAGCGGCCCAGCGTTTCGATGATTTCGGTCTGCGGGGTGATGGGAAACACTGGGAAGTACTCAGCCCCGGCCAGACGCGCGCCCCACGCCGCCGCCGCATTGCCGGTGAGCAAAAGACGGGTCATGACGTGCCTCCTTTGTCGGGTTCTTTTTCGGGTTGGGCATGGATGGCGTGCGGCGGGCATTGCGCCACGCAGATCATGCAGCCCTTGCAGTGATCCAGATCGATCACCGGATAGCCATCTTTGTCCGCGCTGATCGCGCCGTCGGGGCAAAACGATCCACACACCCAGTTGCAGCGGTTGCAGTGTTCAAAATCCACCACCGGGCGCAAGGTTCGCCACAGTCCGGTTTTGATTTGCACCGACGTGGCCGCACCATGAATGGTCGGGGCGGCGGTGTCGGCGTCTTCATGTTTGAGTGTCACCCAGTCGGTCGCTGGGGTGGCATCGTCTTCGGGGCGCGGCTGGACAAGGTTTTCATGTCGGTCCATAGCATCATATGCAGTTTGGGCGCGTTGTTGATTGGCGGCGATCACATCCGCGCCGTGGCCGTCGAGTTCTGTGGCGATGGCCTGGGTAATGCTGTCGAGCTTCAGCCCCACCAGATGCGCCGCCGCGCCTGCCAACAACGCACCGACGTAAACACGCTCAGCCGGGTCTTCGGCCAAGAACGGCGGCAAGATGATGATGGTTGCGTCGGTGTTTAGGCGGGCGCGCCACGTCTCCGTGTCTTCGGTGGTGCTCAGCGCCAGCACGCAATGGGCATCCAAGCCCTGCATCACGCCCGCCGCCGGAACGCCGACCAAAGTGTCATCGGCGACCAAAACCAGATCAGGGCGGGGGATCACACCGCGTTCAAAAATGGCTGAAGTGTCGGCGCGCACATAGGCGAAGATCGGCGCGCCGCGACGTTCCGCGCCATAGCGCGGCGCATCCTGGACTTCAAAGCCTTCGATAAAAAAGGCGCTGCCCAGCATGCGACTTGCGGTTTTCATGCCTTGGCCACCACGGCCATGAAAGCGGATACGGAACATGTTGCACCTACTCTGTAGGTTGCATCTTTGCCCTTCTATTCTACGCCAATTTACACCCTAAAACACCCCGAAGCGGCGCGTCGCCATGGCGGCGCACACCCGGTCCGATGCAAAACGCACGGCGGCTTCGCGGGTGGTGCCGTGCTCGCGCTTGGCGCGTTGCAAGACTTCGCGGGCATTATGGGAGATTTTTTCCGCGATGGCGGCGAAAGCGCCGGTTTGGGTTTGGCCGTGAAATTCCATCGCCGCACAGATCACGCCGCCGGCGTTGGCGATGAAATCGGGCACGATGACGACACCGCTTTCTTCCAGCTTGCGTTCGGCTTCCAAGGTGATGGGAATATTGGCGCCTTGTAAAATCAGCTTGGCTTTGAAGTCTTGCCAATTGCCCATGTTGATGACGTCGGGGCGCGCGGCGGGGATCCAGATGTCGCACTCAACGCCGATCACCGCGTCGGGGGGCAGGACTTCACCGCTGCCAAAGGTGGTCACGGATTGGCGCGATTTTTTGTGTGCGATCAAGGCTTCGACATCGATGCCGCCCGGGTCGAACAGTGTGCCTTGAGAATCCGCCGCCGCAATCAGCTGCACACCTTTTTCCAACAAAAACCGCGCCGCGTGCATGCCGACCGAACCAAAGCCTTGCACCGCAAGGCGCGCGCCGTCGAGTTCAAAATCGCAATAATCGATGGCCACGTCGGCGGACACCGCGAGGCCATAGCCGGTTGCGCCCAACTCATCCAATGGAATACCGCCAATGGCGCGGGGCAGGCCGACGGCGCGGCCGATCTCGTCCTTGACCCATGCCATGCATTGCTCGTCGGTGCCCATGTCGGGGCCGAAGATATAATCGGTTTCACCCGCCAAGGCCTTGGCGAAAGCGCGGATCATCGGTTCTTTTTCAGCGTGCGACATGTGCGGATCGCCGACGATCACCGATTTTCCGCCGCCGTGTTGCAGACCGGCAGCAGCGTTTTTCATGGTCATGGAACGCGCCAGTCGAAAGCATTCGGCCAAGGTCACGTCCGGGGCCATGCGCAGCCCACCAATGCTGGGCCCGGCGGCGACGTTGTCGACCACCAAGATGCCTTTGACACCATATTTGGGAACGTTGACGTGGATGACCTTAAGTGGGCCGAGGTCGTCACTGAAAGAGAATGCGTCGGTCATCGGTTTGGCCTTCCGCTCTATCCATCACTCTATAATTAAAGCATGTTTTTGCAGAATCGACATTACTGTTTGTCTATGAGGATGCCTGGACACCGTCAAACGGATGGCGTCGATGGTGGCGGTGTGCTCATGGCGTGAAAATTAAGCGGTTTGGATTATCTCGGCATCGTTCAAAACGCATGAATCGGCAAGAAATACACAATTTTTCGATAATTTTATGGAATTTGGGGGTGCAAAATCATTTTGAATGTATCATAATTTAAGAAGTGAAGGACATCGCCTTTCACAGCCCGGACAGCGGTGCGCAAAAGCGCCGTGAAGCCGCAAAAACAATAATAAGTCCAAACAAAAACAAAAATATTCACATCATCTCAAAACCATGGAGACGACCATGACCGACCTTACTTTTTCCGATCTCACGATTTCCGTAGACGATCTGGCTCCGCGTGCCAAATCCCTTTCCGAAGAACAACAAAGTGATGTTCTCGGCGGTTGGGGCTGGTTCCGTTCACGTCGCTCGCGCATGATGCGTTCGCGCCGCATGCGCCGCATCGCGATGCTGCGTCGCCGTCAAGCCATGATGCGCGCCCGTTCGCGCGCCATTGCACGCCGTCGCCAACGTGCTGCTGCAGCACGTCGTCGTGGACGCCGTTCGTACTACCTGCGCAAAGCCGCTTATCACAGCCGCCTTGCTGCTTCTTACCGTCGCGCCGCTCGCGGTTAACGGTACAGAAAATAATTTGAGCGAGGGAGGGCTTCGGCCCTCCCTTTCTTTTTGTCTTTTTACAGGAAGCTATTTTCGTGGGGTGCTTTGACAGCACCTCGGCGGTCGTGGGCTTAACCGACCGATTTTTGGCTCGATGCCAGATGGTAATAGAAACCGCCTTTGGCAATCAGTTCGTCGTGACTGCCGCTTTCGACCACCAGGCCGTTGTTCAGCACCACGATCAAATCGGCGTTGCGAATGGTCGACAGACGATGCGCAATGATGAACACGGTTTTGTCGCTGAAGTGGGTTTTGATGTTTTCCATCACCACCCGTTCGGTTTCGTTATCCAGCGCCGAGGTCGCCTCGTCCAACACCAGCATCGATGCCGGTTGCAAGAAGGCGCGCGCAATGGCTATGCGTTGGCTCTGACCGCCGCTTAAGTTGGAACCTTGCTCATCGAGTTGGGTTTCGTAGCCTGCAGGCATCTTGGCGATAAACTCATGAGCCCCGGCCAAGGTCGCGGCTTCGCGCACGTCTTCAATATTGGCGTCGGGATAGGACATGGCGATGTTGTCGCGCACTGTGCCTTTGAAGATCATATTCTTTTGCGGCACCATCGCGATCTTTTGGCGCAATGAGGGCAGCCACACGTCCTTGATGTCGAAACCATCGACCAGAATGCTGCCGTCGGTGGGCATGTAAAAGCCGTACATCAGTTTGATCAAAGTCGACTTGCCACAGCCACTGGCCCCGACCAGGGCGACCTTTTGTCCGACCTCGACTTTGAGGTCGATGTTTTGCACCACGTTGGATGGGTCGTCCGGTTCATAACGAAAGCCGACGTTGCGAAATTCGATCTCGCCACGCAAACTGGGCAGGGACACTTTGTCCGATTGTGTTTTGCTGTCGTTTTCGAATTCGGGATCTTTTTCCAAAACGTCGTTGAGACGTTCGATCGCGACGTAGACTTCTTGCAGCTCATCCCACTTGCCGATCACCGCCATGATCGGGCCTTGAACGCCATTGGCGAAGACCGTGAAGGCGATCAGTTCGCCGACGCTCATATCGCCCCAGATCACATAGGCACCGCCCAAGAACAAGATGGCGATGTCGCCCAGGGTGTCGAGGGTGCCACCGATCAAGCCAGCCAATTGTGACAGCTTGGCGGTTTTAAATTCCAGGTTGGCGACCGAAGCGAAATTGTTTTCGTATTTCCACCGCGCCATGAAATCGGCACCGATGGTTTTCAGGGCTTCCGCACCTTGAATGGATTCGATCAGGTGACTTTCTTGTTCGGCTTCTTTGACGAACGATTCCTTGTTCACTTGGCGAATGCGCGGTGAAATGTAGCGCACGGAAAAGAAGTTAAAGGTCATAAAGCCGATGGCGGCAAATGTCAGCCAGGCGTTGAAATAAATCATGAAGCACAGATAAACGACCGCCGTCATCAGGCTGAGGAAGGTCTCAAGCCCGTCTTCGGTGATGAAATCGGATATCTCTTCGTGCTGTTCCAGGCGATTGGTGATGTCACCGGTGCGTCTGTTTTCAAAGAACTCCAGCGGCAAGCGCAGCATGCGATCATACACCGCGGTCAACATGGTGATGTTGCAGCGGATCGATAGCCGCAAAATCATTGTGTCGCGGATAAATTCCAGGGCCATGGACACAAACGCGATTCCACCCATGGCGACCAGTGCGGAAATCAGCCACTGGGTATCGCCTTTCAAGATCACATCGTCGACCACGAACTTGGTGAACAGCGGCACCGCCACGCCCAGGATCTGCAAGAAGATGGCGGCGATGAAAATTTCGCCGATGACCCGTTTGTAGGGCTCAAAGAAATGCCAAAAACTCATCAACGACGGCTTGCTTTCTTCCAGCTCTTCGAATTTTTGCGTCGGGGTGAGGTAGATGGTGTAACGCGACCAGCCTTCCTCGAACTCTTCGATGGTTTTGGTTTCAAGCCCTTGGGCGGGGTCGGCGATGATCACTTCGGTGTCGGTGACCGCATGTACGACCACCCAGTGATAGCCTTTCCAGTTGGCGATGGCGGGAAGCTTGCGTTCACGCATTTGATCGATGGTGCTGACGAACGGTTCGGCGACGAAGCCGAATTCCTTGGCCGCACGCACGATGTTGGTCATCGACGCGCCATCTTGACGCACCCGTGCCACTTCGCGCGCGACGTTGATGGAGATGGTCTTGCCGTACGTTTCGCATACGGTACACAGACACGCTGCGGAACAATCCATTTGGCTGTGTTGGCGCACGGCGGGCGGTTTGGGTTTGAAGAGCTTTTTGCGCACGCCTTGCCAAAAACTGTCGTGCTGCACCAGCTCGGCTTCTTCGGCTTCTTTGCGCGCTTGGGATTCGGCCATGCGTTTTTGACGCTCGGCCTCTTTCTTTTCGTGTTCGACGGCGCGTTTTTTGCGTTTTTCTTCGCGCTCATCAACCTCATCAACCCGGACACGCATCAAGTTATCAAGGTTATGCTGTAACGCTTCGTGGGAATGGACCGCATCGCGGATCACTTGGCCCGGGATCTCGTAGACCTTGCCCTTTTCGTCGGCGATAACATTGGCGTTGCGGGCTTCACCCGACAGCACGGCCATTTCGCCGATGACGTCGCCACGGCTCAAAACCGAAATGCGTGAGCTCAGCGCTTCGTCGCGGGTCACGGCGAAGCTGCCTTCGCGCACGATGTAAATGTGATCTTCGCGCTCGCCTTGCTTGATCAATTGCTGGCCAAGTTTGATGGTCTTGGTCTCTGCGTGCAGGGCCAAGGATTCAAGCGCTTCGTGTGGCAGACCGGCCAGTGACGGGCAGGTTTCCAGGAACGACACCAGCGATGAAATTTGGCGCGACTTGACCACTTTTTGGCCAATGTCAGGGTTGGCTTTCAGGAATTCGACTAGGGCCGTGCGCTCGATCAATTTGCACACCACAGGTTCCGAGGCCACTTGGGCGCGATAGGGAAATGCGGCCACTTCGAAAACCGAATGCGATGCGAAGAACGCACCGTCGTGCAACACATCCATGGTCACCGGGTGTGGCGTTTTGGCATCGCGAACCAAATTGATCGCGCCCGACATCACCAGATATAGTCCCGCCGGGACGTCGCCTTGTTCGCACAGCGTTTCGGAAGGGTCCAGGCGCACCAATCGGCCCAGGCTCGCGATGGCCTGCTGTTCATCCTCGGATAGACCTGAGAATGCTGACACTTCCGTTAGTTTGCTGGCCAATGACACTGCCATGAACGAACCCTTTTAACCCACTTGGGGTCTGCTTAATTCATTTTGCTGAGAAAGATTTCGATGAGACGTCGTTTCTCAGTCAATAGATCGACTTGCACCGTCATGCCCGGTTTGAGGGGCATGTCCTTGTCGCGCACCTTGATGGTGGATTTGTCCAACGCCAGCCGCACGGTGAATTCGGCTTTGTTGGGAATGGGGTAGAGGCTTTCGACCGTGGCGTCGATGGTGCCGAACTTGCGGTACGGAAAAGCGTCGATTTTGACGCGCGCGGGCAAGCCCTTGGTGATGAAAGCGGTGTCTTTGTTCAACACATTGGCCATCACGATTTGCTTTTCCGCGTCGGGCACGATGGTCGCCACGGAATTACCGCGCCCCACCAGACGACCGGCGGTGTTGATGCTCAACGTCGTGATCACGCCATTCACCGGGCTGACGATTTTGAGATCGTCGATCGATACTTGTTGCAAGCCCAGCTTGTTTTTCAATGTTGAAAGGTTAGCTTCGGTCGAATTGATGGTGTTGGTGAACGTGGTGATGGCAGAGCCCATTTCGGCGACGGTTTGATCGGCGGCGGCTTGGGCTTGCTCAACAGCCAAAGTAAATTCTTTTTCACGCTTGATCAGCGCAGATTGCAAGTTGGCAATGCTCAGGCGGGTGCGCGAAATCGACAGCTTGCTCTGGTTGATGTCTTGCTGTTTGGAATTGACGTTGCTGATCGCCGAGTTCACGGCGTCGCGCGCGGCATTGAGTTGCGAACGCGGCACGATGCGCTTGGCTTCGAGAATTTCAATTTGCGTCAACTCTTCACGTTTGCGCTCCAATGTTTGTTGGGCTGTTTTCAGGGCAGTTTTGCCGGTGCCGATTTTGTCTTGAAACTGGTTCAAGGTGTCTTGGCTCAATGAAATTTGAGACAGCGACAATGCGCGTTCTTTTTCCGTAAAGCGTTTCAAATTGAACTTGGCTTGCTCAAGGTCTTTCAGCGCTTTGCGCAAGGCGTTGACGTACACCAGCGCCGCGCCGGAATCGACAAACGTCGAGATGTCTTGGCGCATGACAATTTGCGGGTCGGCGATGATTTGGTGGGTAACGTCACGGGCTTTGGTCAGCTGATCCAGTTTTGTCTGGGTGAGCTTGAGGCTTTCATTCAGGCCCGCCAAATCGATTTGCGATTGAGAACGCTGCAAGGTCACGATGGGATCGCCCTTGTTGACATGCTGGCCTTCGGCCGCGTGAACGGTCAGCACCACGCCGGCTTCGCGGGCTTCGACCGATACGTATTGACCTTCGGGAACGATCAGGCCTTTGCCCGGCACCTTGACGTGGATTTTGGTGAAAATCGAAATGGTCAGCGCCATCACCGTGACGGCGATAAAGCTGTACAGTGCACCACGCATCAAGATGGACGGAACGGCTTCGATGACCTCGGAGCGTTCGTCGTCGGAACGGTTGCGTTCGGCATGACGGTCCAGCGTTTCCATCTGCTCTGCGCCCATATCGTCTTGAACGTTTTGGTCTTTATCCGTCATAGCTCGTTCACTTTCACTCTCAGCACCGCTTTACAAAGCCGGGGTGCTTGCCGCTTGCACCTTTACGCATCGGCGGTCGCAACGCTGCGGGTTGCAAGATAGTGGTACAGTCCTTTTTTCTTCATCAGGTCATCGTGAGAGCCTTGCTCCGCGATGCGTCCTTCATCCAACACGACGATCAGATCGGCGTTGCGGATGGTCGATAGTCTGTGGGCGATCACCAAACTGGTGCGATCCTTCATGATCTTGTCCAAGTTCTTTTGGATGATGCGTTCGCTTTCGGTGTCCAGCGCCGAGGTCGCCTCATCCAAAATCAAAATATTCGGGTCCGCCGCCAGCGCGCGGGCGATGATCAGGCGTTGCGATTGCCCGCCTGACAAGCTGCGGCCACCCTCGCCAATGCGGGTGTCGTAGCGCATCGGGAATTGATCGACGAAATCGTGCACCCCGGCCAGCGTCGCCGCCGACACCACCGCATCCAAGGGTAAGGATGGATCACCGATGGCGATGTTGTCGCGGATGGTGCCGCTGAAGATGAACGGCGATTGTTCGACCACGCCGATCTTTTGGCGCAACGAGGTGATGTCGACGCGGCTGATATCGATGTCGTCGATATAGATTTTGCCCTCAGACGGCGTCAGCAAGCGGTTGACGGTGCGCGCCAAGGTCGATTTGCCCGATCCGCTGCGGCCCACGAACGCGACTTTTTGCCCGGCTTGGATATCCAGATTGATGTCTTTGAGAATCCACGGCCCGTCTTCGGTGTATTTGAAGCTGAAATTTTCAAAACGCAGGTGGCCCTTCAACGGCGGGCAGATGACATCGCTGTTGAGCGGTTCACGCGGCGAGCTGAGGATATCGTTGATACGTTCCAACGCGATTTTGAGCTCTAGGTATTCGTCGTAAAAATCGGCCAGCTCTTCGACCGGGTCGGTGACCTGATTGGCGATCGAGGTGAACGCGATCAGCAAGCCCGCCGACAGCGATCCGTCGAGCACGAAGTACGCGCCCAAACCCAACACCAAAATGTCGGAGGCTTGATCGAAAAATTCGATCGCCAGCTCCATCTTGTTGTCGAACATTTCGCTGCGGTAATCGATTTCCTGTTCGGCGCGGAACTTATCCAGGCCTTTGCGCGAGAAATCTTTCTCTTGGGCCAGCGCCTTGACGGTGCCGATGCCTTTGACGACTTCGATCACGTGGGATTCACGTTGCGCGCCGATCTCGAACGATTCGCGTTCGAACTTGCGCATTTTGGGCGCGCACGCCACCGTGATGATCGCCATGCACATCGAAAAGAACAGCACCAATAACGCCAGCCGCCACTCCATGATGAAAAGGATCGGCGTGTAGATGATGATGTTGAGGCTGTTCATCAATACGGTCAGTCCACCGTTGGACGCCGTTTCGAGAACCTTTTCGTTTTCTTCAAAACGCGCGGTGATCGCGCCGGTGTCCCACTTGCTCAGCGCGCTGACGGGCAGCGACATGACGTGGCCGAAAAACCGCACAAATAGGGACGTGGATAGCCGTCTCATTAGATGCAGAGTTAAGAATTCGCGCACCGCGCCCGTGACCATCGCCAGCAACGCCGCCACCAAGATGGCGATCAACATCACATACAACAGGTCCCAATCGCCGACCACCAACACATCGTCGATGAGAATTTTGGTGAAGAACGGCGGCATCAATCCCATCAGGTTGAGCAAGATGATCACCGCGACCAACCGACCGACCAGCGGCCAGTAGGGGCGCAGAATGGGCAAAAACTGTTTGTACAGCTTGGTGACGTCTTGACCGACCGCGCCGAAATCCGGGGCGTAGTTGACGGATAGAATTTGTCCGTCCCAATCGTTCAAAAACTGCTCAAGTTCAAGCTCTTGATAACCTTCCAAGGGGTTGGCGATGCACACCTTGGTTTTGGTGGTCTTAAACAGCATCGCCAAGGTGCCGTCCACCAGTTGCACCACGGCGGGCAATTGGATGGCGGGCAGAATGTCTTTTTCGATCTTCATCAAGCGCGTGACGTAGCCCGCACCTTCGGCTTTGCGGCTCAGCGAATGCAGGTCGTCGGCAAGGCCGTATTCGAGCTGACGTTCTTCAAGCTTGGTCAACGTCACGGGCTTTTTGTAAAATTCTCCGACCATCGCCAAGCAGGCCAGACCCGAAAGCTCGGGAACGTCGGTGGTCGCCAGCGGTACGCTCATCGGCAACAACCAATGACCGACTTTGACTTTCGACATTTGGATGCGGGAGCGTTTTTTCGCGGCACGTGATGCACGGCTGCTGGATTTCGCGGCGGGTGGCGCGGACACCATCGTTTTTTGTTGTTTCAGGTGGCGGGTGGCTTGGTCCGCCAACATGTCTTGAATGTTGGTGTTGGAGCCGACCGTCTTTTCAAAGTCGTCGCGGCTCAGCGACATGACCACCGTCTCGCCATCGGCGACCGCGCCAGCGGATCGGGGCTCGTTGAACACCAGGGCCATTTCTCCCAGTGCGGTGCCTTCTTTTTTAAAGCCGAGGACTTTGCAATCGGCGCTTTCTTTGATGATTTTCAGCGATCCGGATTTGACCAGGTACAGGCAATCGCCGGGATCGCCTTCGTGAAATAAGGCCTCGCCATCGCTCAGGGTGTGCTTTTTCACCACCTTGACCAGTGCCTGCACCTCTTTGGGTTTGAGGGAGGTGAGCAGGTTTTGGGTTTTGAGGAAATTGAACTCGTCTTGCTTGGCGGCTGCTGATTCCAGCTGTGCACGCAATTCGGGGTGTTGTTCGAGAATGGATTTAAAGGCATCCGCGCCAATGCGCGTGACCACGACATTGCCCGCCGCGCGCACCGTGGCGGAGACTTTGGCGTCATGCAGCAAAGACCGCTCACCAAAGCTGGCGCCTTCCTTGAGCAACGCCAAGGTGATTGGTTTGCCTTCGCCGCGATCATCCACGATGCGGACTTTGCCCTGTTCGATGACGTAAAAGCCATCGCCAGTATCGCCCAGGCGCAAAATCGTTTCGCCCAGTTTGTAGCTGTAAACAGCCGCCGTTCCCGAGATCAGTGCGAGAACGTCATCGGATAACCCTGCGAAAAGAGGGTGGCCAGCAATGGTGTCAGATAAGTTGTTTATACTCATGGCAGCCCCGCAGTTCCCCGCCATGGGCCATGGCGGGGATGCAGGTACTTTCTAGCTGGCGTTAATCGTCCCCTTCGTCATCTTCGGAAATGTCTTCGGCAGGCGTGTCCTTGATGCCAAGAACCACTTCGTCGACGGTGGCTTCCGCGGAGATGATTTCGAGTTGCTCTTCGAACATTTCGTCGCGGATGGCTTCCTTAACGTCGTCGAGTTCCGGCGTGATGAGGTCGCCAACCATATATAAGGTGTAACCGTCATCGTCCTTGATCGGCCCGATGAGCGCACCGGCAGATGCGGAAAACACCGCCGCTTCGACGTCGCCGCGAACCGTTTCGCGGGTCACTTCGCCAACGTATCCGCCTTTGCGGAACGTATCGCCATCGACGGAGTGTTCAAGGGCGAGGTTGACGAAGCTGTCTTCGCCATCTTCGATTTGCGCCATCAGTTCGTTGGCCAAATCTTCGCTTTCAACCGTCATGCTATAGAGATTGGCGATGTCATAGCTTTCTTTATTGAGCGTGAAGTGGGCTTCCACGTCCGCGTCGCTGACAGAAGCACGGATTTTGTTGCGCAACACGCCGATTTCGCAAACATCTTGAACCGTCTTGAGGTCCAGGTTGTTTGTTTTCAGCCAGATGTTGAAGTCGTCGGCTTTTTCCAGTTCCAAGTCGTAACGGACGTTGCCGAAAAATTCTTGGATTTCTTCCGCGCTGGCGGACAAGTCGTTGGCGCGTGCGTATTGAACCACGGCAGCATTTTTGACGGTGGCGTCGGTGAAGTCCGTATTGCCCATCACCAATTGCCATTGCAGAGCCGTTTTCATATCAACGGATGTGCCGTTTACACTGATAAAGTCGGTCATGATTACCCCTCCAGAGTTATCGTGTCCTGACGGGTGAAACCGGCGCTTTTGTAATCATTAGAAGCGCAGGCGAGCATATCCCCGGCAGGTCATTTTTTTTTTGAAGACAAAGATCACTCAAGCCGATTTTCTCAATTCCCAATGAGACAATCGTGCCTGTGCATAGCATCCTTACGTGTTTTTTTTGTGAATTGGTCTCCAATAAAGTTTACGTCCATTGGTCGGCCTCGACAACCGTAAGCTTCGAAAAAGAAAAACAAAATCACAGTTGAAATCTATAAAGACACGAACTGGATGGGGGCCGTAATCCAATGATGGCAGGTGGGTAATCCAAAGCATCTACGCAAGCGAACGTGTCGCTATGCATATGGCGCTGGTTTCATTTAAAAGGCCGATCATGGTGTTGGGCGCTCAGGGAATCGACACCACGGCGACCTTGGTCAGGTCGGAAATCAATTCGCCGAAAACGATGTCGCGCAGCTCGTCACGGACCTGATCGAGGGGCAAGAGTGTCCACCCTTTGACCAGAATTAAGATGGACCCGTCTTGGTCGGCGACGGGACCGATGATGTCGCCGGGCTCGACACTGAAAACGGCGATGGCGAGATCTTCGGGGACTTCGTCGCGGCGCATCCGCCCGAGGTATCCACCATGCAGGGCGGTTTCCAAATCTTCCGATTGGCTGATCGCTTCGAGGTGAAAGTTTGCTTTTCCAGCACGTAGCTGTTCGCCCAACTGGTGCAGTTTTTTCGCATTTTTGCGACGGATCACATACAGATCGACTTCGGTGAACTGGTCGTGGTGTTCGCTGTAATAGCCTTCCAGTTTTTCATCCGAAATGCTGTCGCGCACTTTATTTCTCAGCACCGCGTGGGCGCATGCGGCGGCGAAATTTTCCGTCGTCAGGTTTTGGCGTTTGAGCCAATGTTGGGTCTCATCGGGATCGGAAAGGTCAAGCGCATAACGGGTGCGGTCCGATTCGCGCTGAACCTCTTCGGAGGTGACGGAGAGGCCTTGTTTTTGCGCATATTGATGTAAAACCACGCGCTCGACGGTGGCTTCCAAAAATGGGTGAGGATCGTTGATCGCCGACCAATGCAGTGCATCGTGCAGATCGATCTTTTCACTGTTCACGGTCAAAAACGACATGATTTCAATTACTCACACTAACTAATGAACCGGCGCGTGGGGAGGAAGGCTCCCTCACTGCGATTGGTGTTGACGCAATCACAGTCATTTAGATATACGCCTCAGGCAGAGAAACATCATCTTTCTGCACGGATATGATGATTTGCGCTTGATTGCGAACAATCACAACGCTTAGCTTAGCGCATGGCAAGCCAAGCATTCAATTCTCATCGCGCATACAAGGTCCATTTTCGCCATGTCCTGAGCACGTCGGCGTTATGTGCTTGGTTGGCGGTGGGCGGCTGGGCCACGTCGGCGCAGGCGGATAATTTACAAGACGCTCTGGGCACAACGTATCAAAGCAACCCAACGCTTTTGGCGGCCCGTGAGGCTTTGCGTTCCACCATGGAACAATATCCCCAAGCGCAAGCCAACTGGATGCCCAGGTTGAGCACTTCCGCCACGGCGGCGGACACGCTGAGCCGTTCCAAAGCCGATACGCGTTCGCAAAGCCGCACCAGCGAACTGAAGAACACCTTGTCGCTGAGCCAGCCGATCTATCGCGGCGGGCGCAATTTCGCAGAGCTGCGCAAAGCGGAGGCCGCCGTCAATGCTCAGCGCGCCACCTATACGACGTCGGAACAGACGGTCATCCTGTCCGCCATCACGGCCTATATGAACGTCATGCGCGATCGTCGCATTCGCGACCTGCGCAAGGCCAATGTCGAATTGTTGCAAAAACGCTTGGACAACACCCAAACGCAATACGATTTGCGCCGTCGGACGTTGACCGATTTGTCGCAGGCCCAAGCCCGGTTGAGCCAAGCCAAGGCGACGTTCGTGCGCTCCGAAAGTACTTTGGCCAGTTCGACGGAACAATACACCCAAGTCATCGGTCATCCGCCCGTCGAGCTGGCGATGCCCGAGGTGATGCCGACCACGGCGGAAAGCCTTGATGAATTTTTGGCGCAAATGGACGAATTGAACCCGGCGATCTTGGCTGCGGCGTATGCCGTCGAACAGGCGCGCGAGGATGTCAAAATTCAAACCGGCAATCGCTTGCCGACGCTTCAGTTCGACGCCAGCATGTCCCATTCGCGCTCAAAAGAATTGGGCGGCGACATCGCCACGCGTTCCCGGGAATTGAGCGGCACCGTGACCTTGAACGTGCCGCTGTATCAATCGGGGTCCGAACTTTCCCAAGTCCGTGCGGCGCGCTATGCAACCAACCAAAAATTGTTGGAATTGGATTCTGCCAAACGCACGGCACGCCAAACTGCGATTTCGGATTGGAACAGCTTGCAAAGCACCAAGGCCAGCGTTGAGTCGTTGGAACAAAGTGCTGAAGCCGCGCGGGTCGCACGCGACAGCATCACCCAAGAACTCGAAGTCGGCCGTCGCTCGTTGATCGATTTGCTGAACGCCGATCTGGAACTGCTCAACGCGGAAATCGGTCTGTTTACTGCGCGTCGCGATTTGGTCGTACAGACCTATACGGTGATGCGCACCACCGGTCAGCTCACCGCCAGCGGCTTGGGCTTACCCGTCGATGTGTACAGCCCGCAAGGCGACTTTGAGCGCGCGAAATGGAACCTCTTCACCACATCAATTAAGTGATATCAGCCTGCGTTCAATGTGCTGAGATCGGTGGTGTCGGCGAGAATAATGCCCATTTGGGAACCGCTTGTGATCGCGTTGGTGAAGGCTTGAGAATAGCCTTCCAAATACGCGACTTTGTTGGCGTCGCCGGTGGTCGAATGATCGGTGACGTCATACCAAGCCTCTGCCTTGCCGGTGCTGGTGTTGAACACTGCAAACATCGCACCAATGGCATGGCTTTGCGCATTGATGGCCGTTTGAATACTGGCGTCGTCGGCTTTGGTGCCTAGGTTGAACCATTCATTGGCGTCAATGGTGGTGTCTTTGTTGCCAATCACCGTTTTCTCAATATAAATACGATCGCTTTGAGACAAGGTGTAGTCGGCGATGGTGTCGACGCCCTGATTGGCAAGCGCTTGATAGGCGAATACATCCGCCCCCGTACCGCCGGTCAATGTGTCCGAACCCAAACCGCCACTGATCACATCGCTGCCGCTGCCGCCGGTGATGATGTCGTCACCGTTGCTGCCTGTGAAGGTGGTCCCCGTGGTGTTGGTGGTGGTGATGATGTCGATGCTGGTCAGCGTGATCGCCGACAGATCGATGCTGCTGTCCGCCGTGGTGATGGTGTCGGTGCCAGTGTTGCCGGTGATGGTGGTGACGCTGGTCAGATCGGCTTGATTGACCTGCAGGCTGTTGGTTCCAGTGACACTGAAGGTGATTTCGGAAATGCCGGTCACGGCGTTGGTCGCAAACGAATACGTTCCGCTGTCGCTGAAGACAATTTTATCGTCGCCGCTGCCGGTGATGGCAATGGTCGACGGAAAATTGGTCGTCGTCGAACCGGTCAAAGTGGCACCGACGGTGTCGCTGGAGCTATCGAGAATAATTTCACCGGCACCGCTTACGGTAACGCCCGTCAAATTCATGCCGTTATCGCTAACGATTTTGTTGCCGCTGCTGTTCGTACCGAACGAGATGGTGGTGGTGCCACTGGTGAAGCTGGTCGAACTGTCCACATTTAAGATCGTTGTGGAACTGCTATCGGCCCCGGTGTTGAGATTGATCAAAAAATCGCCCGAAACAGCGGTGCCGCGCAAATCCATGTCGCCCGCCGTGCCGTCGGTGCCCAGCGTCTTTAAGGTGTTGGCATGGGCGGGTCGATTGGACAGGGTGGTGATGCGCGTGCTCGCATCGACGGTGATCGTATCGGTGCCAGAGCCGACCGAGAGCGTGGCCAAGGTCACGCCGCTCAGCGTATAGGTATCGTCATAAGCGGTGCCGGTAACCGAACCGATGTTGCTCATCGACACATTCAAGCCATTACCATCCGTGATGGACCCGGTCGTCCCTGTGATGGTGACGGTGACGGCGTTCGTATGGGTCGCGTAATTGTAACTGTTGGGTGTGGATGTTGTTGTCGTTTCCGTCGTGTTTGTCGTTGTGGTTGTCTTCGTCGTTTCTGCAGCCGCTGCAGCTAAAGCGGCGGCTTTCGCCGCGGCTTCGGCAGCCGTTTTTGCGGCGGCTTCGGCGGCGGCTTTTGTCGCAGCTTCCGCTTCGGCGGCGGCTTTAGCGGCGGCCTCGGCGGCGGCTTTCGTTGCGGCTTCGGCGGCGGCCTTGGTGGCGGCATCATCGGACGCTTTGTCTTGCGTCGTTCCGTCACCTGATTTAGCGGTGTCGTCTTTGTTGGCGGTATCGACCTTGTCGGCTTTATCGGCCTTATCCGCTTTGTCGGCTTGGGTTTGTTTGTTCTGCTCAAACGCTTGGGTTTGCGCCTTAAAAGCCGTATCCGCCAATGAGCTGAATTTTTGCGCCTGTTCGGCCTTCGCCTGAGCAGCCTCGGCTTCGCCTGCTTTGGCTTGGGCTGCGGCTTGCGCCTGGGCTGCGACCTGAATTTCGGCTTCGGCGGCGGCCTTGGCCTCAGTTGCCTTTTGCGCCGCTTCTGCGGCTTTGGCTTCCGCGGCTTCGGCCTTGGCGATGGCGACTTCGTCACCGCCAGCTTCGGCTTCGGCCTTGGCGGCTTCGGCTTCGGCTTGGGCGGCCTCGGCTTCGGCTTGGGCGGCCTCGGCTTCGTCTTGAGCTTGTTTGGCCTCGGCTTCGGCTTGCTCGGCTTCGGCTTCGGCTTTTTGCGCGTCTTGCTGGCTTTGCTCGGCCTTGTCTTGAGCCTGGCTGGCGTCTTGTTTTGCCTTTTTGGTGACGGTCTGGATCAGCTTGGTGAGGTTTTGACCGAACGATTGCTGCAGTTCAGCCGCAGAGAGAATCACGATCGGCGTCGGTGAGAGGTTGGCGCTGAACACCGTGGTGCTGGCCCCGGCGCTGTTGAGCGTCAGGCTGCCGGCCCCGTTGGAAATGACGATTTCACCGACGTTGCCGTCCACATCCTTGATCAACGTGATTTTGTTCTCAGCCCCTTCGGCGGCGGCTCTGCCGACCACGGTTGAGCCGCGAATGCCGATGGTCGATGTCGGTGTGCTGACCACCATGCCGTCGGGTGAGGTTTTGGCGACCTGGCCGCTGACGAACGAAAACACACCTTGAACGACGGTGGTGTTGAACACGCCGGTCTGGCTATCGGCGTCGTAGACCATTTCGTCCATGACCATGCGACCGTCTTCATCCAGCGAAAACACCGTATCGTCGACGAAAATGATGCTGACGTTGGAACCCGTGGCGGTGGCAAGAACATCGCCCTGAAAGACTTTATCGCCGGTGACCAGTGTGCCTTGGCTGCCGTCGGGATGGGTGACCGTGACGCTGCCCTCAGCCTCACTGACTTGGCCGATGGGCTGGCCGAAAGCGATGCCGATGGGTGCGCCTTGTCCAAGTTGCGCAACGTGTTGTGGTGCGACCGGTCCGGCCAGTGCCGTGAGCAATGGCCCACTGAGAACCGCACCATCGTGGGTGATCAGGTCAGGGGGCGTTTTGGACATAAAAAAAGCAGGGACCACATACATGTCCCCGCCCAGGTTTTTACCGGGAGCTTCAATCAGCAGATCCGGTCCCGCCCGTGTGAATTCAGCATGGAGAAAATCGCTACCGATGGGCAAGGTTACACTTTCGTGTTCATCAAAGCCGATACGTTGCGCAGGCTGCTGCTGTGAGCCTTCTGTCAGACTGTACGCCATCAAACACTTCTCCGGACCATGCCAAGCTTCATATGATTATATAGAAGGACTTAACGTACTGATAATCCGTACAGAGAAACATTGATAGTGAAAAAAGAGACCTGCTGCAGGTCGTTCTCAGACATTTATTTGAGCAGCTCGGCGCAACGGCGCATGACGTTATCCCCGATCTGGACGAGGGGCCGATCATCGAGCGGTCGGCGGAGGGAGTTGATCACATCCTCACCGCATCGGAGTTCGCCGAACTTAGCCGTCATATCGAAACCGTCGTGCTCAATCGCGCGGTACGTTGGGACGGCAGCCGCCGGGAGATGCTCAATGGCTGCAAAAGGCTTGTTTTGCATTCAAGGTTCGCGATGCAATGGCATTTATATTGTGGTCAAAAAATAACCATAAATTTATTAATGCCTAAAATTTGTGCGCTTTAAGTAGGGGCTGTTTGTTCGCGCATAGCGCTCAGTCCGTGAATTTTTCAATTATTAGAGTGTGTTATGTGATTTTTCGGATTTGGCATGCCCATTGCTTTGGGATAGGCCATAGATCCCGGCGCACCGTGCGGTGGTTCTACCAAATACTTTTTAGGAGGAGCCAATGAAGTTAATCATGGCAATTATCAAACCCTTCAAACTCGACGACGTGCGTGAGGCACTGACCGGGCTTGGGGTTGAAGGTATGACTGTTACAGAAGTTAAAGGTTACGGTCGCCAAAAAGGTCAAACGGAAATCTACCGTGGGGCTGAATACGAAATCCACTTCCTTCCCAAGGTCAAGGTCGAGGTCGCTGTTGCAGACGATCAGACTGAGCGGACCGTTGAAGCCATCAGTGGTGCCGCGGGCACCGGCAAGATTGGTGATGGAAAAATCTTTGTTGTCGATCTCGGAAAGGCCATGCGCATCCGAACGGGCGAAACCGGTGACGAGGCCCTTTGAGGAGACGAAACATGAAACGTAACGTATTAAAAATTTCTACGCTTGCAGCCGCGCTTATGGTCTTGTCTGCACCCGCACACGCTGAAGTTTCCGGTGAAACGGCGTTTATCTTCAACTCGCTGTCATTCTTGATGCACGGTTTCCTCGTGATGTGGATGGCCGCTGGCTTCGCGATGTTGGAAGGCGGCTTGGTCCGCAGCAAAAACACCGCGATGCAGATGCTCAAAAACATCGGTCTCTACTCTTTCGCCGGACTGATGTTCTATGTCGTCGGCTACAACCTGATGTACATGGACGTGACCGGTTGGATCGGTAGCTTCGCCGTTTGGGGCGCTTCCGACCCGGGCATCACCGCCGATGGCTTCACCGAAGGTGACTACGCTGCCGGTTCCGACTGGTTCTTCCAGATGGTGTTCGTTGCGGCAACCGCTTCGATCGTTTCCGGTGCCATGGCTGAACGCATCAAACTGTGGCCGTTCGTGATCTTTACGATCGTTCTCACCGGCTTCATCTACCCGATCCAAGGTTCTTGGACGTGGGGCGGCGGCTGGTTGAGTGAAATGGGCTTCTCCGATTTCGCTGGCTCCACCATCGTTCACTCCGTGGGTGGCTGGGCTGCTCTGGCGGGCGCGATCTTCCTCGGCGCTCGTAAAGGCAAATACGGTCCCGATGGTTCGGTTCGTCCGATCCCCGGCGCAAACTTGCCGCTGGCGACCATTGGTACGTTTATCTTGTGGATGGGCTGGTTTGGCTTCAACGGCGGTTCGCAGTTGGCCATGGGCTCCGCTGCCGATGTGCGTGACATCGCCAGCATCTACATCAACACCAACTTGGCTGCTGCCTCCGGTGTTGCCGTGGCGATGATCCTCACCCAGTTGATCTACAAGAAAGTCGATCTGACCATGGCGCTGAACGGTGCTTTGGCCGGTTTGGTTTCGATCACGGCTGAGCCGCTGGCTCCGACGCCGGGTCTGGCGATCTTGATCGGTGGCATTGGTGGTCTTGTTGTGGTGTTCGCTGTTCCGGCACTCGACAAGCTGAAAATCGACGACGTGGTCGGTGCGATCTCGGTTCACTTGGTTGCTGGTATCTGGGGCACCCTTGCGGTTGTTCTCAGCAATGACGGCGCTGACATCGTGACGCAGATCACCGGCATTGTCGCCATTGGCGCATTCGTCTTCGTGACCTCTTCGGTGATGTGGCTGATCCTCAAATTCACCGTTGGCATCCGTGTCAGCGAAGAAGAGGAAATGGAAGGTCTCGACAAAGCCGAGCTTGGTCTCGAAGCCTATCCGGAATTTGGCCGCGGTTCGCAGAACATCTAAGCCAAATACACTTCGAGTGGGTTCGGACTATTGCTCTAGTTCCCCACCCGCTCAAAGAATGGGGCCAGGATTATATCCTGGCCCCATTTTCTATTGTGCACTTCATTGGGCGTAGCGACTGTCGGTTCCATTTTGAAATGTCGTCATATAGGTTTTTCGGGGCCTAATTCACAATTTAGTATGTCATTTATAGCGTTTTAAATTGTCGTTATCTTGCATTTGTATAGCTTAATATGTCGCTGAATTTGAAGTAATTTCTGTGAATTGAATGAGTGGTGACGGACATGCCGAGTGTCCGGGTGGGGTGCTCAACGCACATAAGGGTGGTTGCGTGCCCCGCAACCACCAATGACTGACTCCCTGGTTCATAGAGATGGGGGACTTTACGTTGTTCTGTGTATCCTCGTATAACGCCTGACCAACATTCAGAAACAATTAGGACACACCCTCTCAGTGACAATGGGGCATCGTATGCCTCGGGTAGGCTGGACGAACGGCACGACAATAAAGGGGGAGTGTCGCCATCAGTGAAAGGGTGATGTGACCAAGACACACACCAATTAAGACAGTCATTTAAGGAATCTGAGACAACTATTATTGACATATGTCAATAATAGTGAGGGTGTTAGTTGCTTTGCTATAGGTTGTTAATGGCGTTATTGCGGGAAATATTTGGTTCTATATTGAAATTCTGGAGTTCTGTTGGCGTATTTGTTAAGTTTGTGTTTATGATCTTCGAGTGTGAATTATATGCTCGGGGATATATAGTGGTTGGAATGCAGCGCAGTTTGATGGAGAATTTCTCTGTTGTGGTCGAGTGCTATAGAAAGTGGCAGATTTGAGTGACGTATCTTAAAAACCATCAACTTTTGGCTTCACGTGATCTGCATGAGATGCGTGGCTTGTTGTCTGATTTGAACAATCTTGATGAAATCGATGTGATCGGTCGCGGAGCGGAACTTGATGCTGCGGTAAATGCCGTTTCTTTCAGTGGGTTAAATGTTTTGCATGCTTCCTATGGCGATGTTCGGGTCCAGGTTCAGGCCCCGGAGAGCGATACGGATGCCTTGTTTCTGATCATTCCCACACAGGGCGGCGCGACCGCACATCACAAGGGGCAGGAATATGTCATCACGAATGATACGGGCTTGATGCGGGATATGCGGGTGCCTATTTCGGCACACGAAGCTCAGTTTTCTTGCCTTGGCCTTACGCTACCTATTGGCGCCTTAAAACAACATGCCCACGCGCTTATCGGATCTGCGGCCTCCATGGTCGAACTTGAATTCAATATCGGACTGGACCTGAGCACGCCGGGCGGACGGCACGTGCGTGATACCCTGGACTATGTCTCTAATGCCCTGGATGGGCCATTGCGCAATCAGGACAGCGCCATTGTCTTGGATGGCTTCAAGGACCTTCTGCTCACGAACATTTTAACGCTGTTGCCCAATTCCTATACAGACTTGTTGCAACAAAAACCGCCGTCTGCCGCTGTTCCATATTACGTGAAACGGGCGCGCGATTTTATTCATGCTCATGCGCACACCTCCATCACACTGGAAAAACTGGCGCGCCATGCTGGGTGTGGATATCGGACGTTACAAATTGCATTTAATGATGCCTATGGCGTGCCGCCAATGACGTATGTCAAATCGGTGCGCTTGACCTACGTGCATAACGATCTCCTGAATGCGGAAGATGGCGTTACGGTCCACTCTGTCGCCACAAAATGGGGGTTTACCCATATGGGTCGGTTTGCTGAAAGCTACTCAAAACAATTTGGCGTTTTACCGATGAAAACCTTGCGCTCACGCAAGTAAGCCTCCCGCTTTATCCCTAAAACGCAATCAACATCCGGTATGTGCATGAAAACCGCAGCGCAGCCGTATTCCCTATAACCAGTTGCACACCTTTCACCTAATGTCGCTCTAACTGAATTGGTAAAAGCACACGTTAGGTGTGTTTTTCATAGATAGAGAAACACGGGCGGACTTGATACAGCCAGTAAGCTTGGTCGTCTGGTAGGGGTATAGAAATTGCAGGTGTTTAGTCTCAAATCAAAGTTGAAGGGCATGGCCATCGTTCTGTTTGCCATGCTGAGTATTGGCGCGACCAGTGCAGCGGCACAGCAGCTTTCTGCTGGTGCTTATGGCTACAGTGGCAAAGGTAAGACGACTTGTGGTGGTCTGGTAAATGGCAAGCTTGAAAAATCCTGCGGCGCGACCAAGGCCGTGTTTGAGGCTGACGCCGTCGGCGAATGCCCAAAGGGAAGTTTTTTCGATGTTGGCAAGTGGAGCTGCTGGACCTGCCCCAAGGGCTTTGTGCGGGCAGGGACCGAAAAATATGATTCGCGTAATCCGCTTGAGGTGGCGAAAGCCACTTTGCGCGCGCTGGTGCCTGTGGATGGTCCCCGTGCCTGCGTGAAGAAAAATTCGTCACGTAAGGGAAAACCGGCCAAGGCGACCTATCAAGGCACGGTTTGTCCCAAAGGCAGCTTTTTCGACCCGACCCGTGATGGTGAATGCTGGAGCTGCCCTTCGGGTTATAAACGCTCTGTGGCGCCGGTCGAATGGGCCGATGCTTGCGTCAAGGCGGCCAAAACAAACTTCAAGAAAATAAATCGATATGGGCGCGCGACGGGTTTTTTGGGCACCGACTGTCCCCGCGGAAAGTTCTGGGATGCCGTTGATGGACACTGTTACAGTTGCCCCTCAGGTTACAGCAGGACGGGCAATTCCGTTAAAAGTTCAAAAGCCTGTATGAGGGTGACCAAGGCCCAGCAGTCGAAGGCAAAGCTCAAGGGCAAAGCCGTTTGTAAAGTGGGCGAAATTTTGGATATCCGCAACAATGGTGAGTGCTGGACATGCCCGACCAACTATGACCGCACCGTTAGCCCGATCAATGGCAAAAATGCCTGTGAAATCGGCGGTGGCTGGGACTTCGCCACGGCCACGGAATCGTCGCCTTTGACGTGCAAATCGGGTCAGGTTTTTGATCTGGTCAACGCAAAACACAAAAAAGTACAGGAGTTGATTAAGGCACAGTTCAAAGCTGCGAAGAAAAAGGTTCCTGCAAATCTCGGCAAGAAAGGCGGCGGCACCTGCTGGAGTTGCCCGACGGGCTATCGGCGCACGGTCTTTGCCGTCTGGGATAAGGGTGCGTGCGAATCCAACGGAATCAAGTGGAAGGCGCCCACCTACAAACAGCCGGGTCTGTTTGGCCTGAAGGGGGCCACCGATGTGGTGCGCGAGCTGATTGCAGAGCGCAAGCTGATTGAAGAGTTCGCCGACGGCATTGCGCCGACGCTCAAAAAATCTAAAGAACAAACGAGACGTGATGTCTGGGAGGAAATCAGCAAGAACCCAAGTGAGAGTGGTGTCTTGAAGCTGGCGGTGTTTTCACGCCTGCAGGCCGCAGCCACGAATTCCGGCAAGGCCACCGCGGCAGAGCGCACGTTGCTGAGCAGTTTTGAAGATGCCGTCGTCAATTATCAGACCTTCCTGGCCGAGCAGGCCTTGCAGGCCTACCAAGCTTGGGATGCGGCCGATAAGAAAAAGAACGAAGTGTACAGCACCGTCATGGTCGCCGGAGTCGGGGTGGCGTCTGTGGCCACAGGTTTCGGCGCAAGCGCCGGGCTCTACGCCATGGGGGCTGAAGCGCTCAGGAACGAGCTGTGGCCCTTGCCAGATTTCACGGACATCACGCTGAGATCTGTCATCGAGGACCAAATCAAAGGGGAAGTCGTTGGGCTTGTCTACACCAAAGCCCTGCTGTCGAAACCGGTCCTGAGAAAGCTTTTTCCGTCGGATGCGGCCGCCAAAGTGGCCAAAAAGGCGCTTACGGAAGCCACCGAGGCATATGAGAAAAAGCTCGGTCAGTTCATTATGCAAAAGCTCTCGAAGAAAGTGGCGCAAAAGGCGGCCGCAAAAGGTGCAGGCGTTACGGCGAAGGCTGTGGCGAAGGCCTTCGCTTCCGCCGGTCCGCAAATCTTGGCTGAGGTGGCGATCGATACCGTCATCGCTTACCTTGAGATGCAAATCGAGCGCGCCAACGCAGAACCAAGGCTGAAAGCCAATGTCGCCGAAGCCAAGCGTCCCTTTAAAGTCAAACGTCTGTTGGCGACCGTGGAGGGCTCAAATGAGGTCAGTTCACAATGGGCCACTGCAATGGGTGGCGCTGTAACGCCGGCGAAAGCGGATAAAGTCGCTATCCAGAAGGCTGCGGGCGTTGTTTTGGCAACCTATGAGCCAGCCCCCGCTAAAGCGACTGCTGCGCAGGCTCCTAAAAAAGCGGCTGTGCAAGTCGCTTCAAAGTGGGTGAAAATCGGCGGCTCAGCCCGCGATGTCGCGGTTGGATCCGACGGCACCACGTATGCGATTGGTGTGAAGAAGGGTGGAAAAGGCGGGTATCAAATCTTTAAGCGCGCCAAAACCGCCAAAAAATGGACCAAGATATCCGGTGCCGCGACACGCGTTGCGGTTATGGGCACCCAAGCTTGGGTTGTCACCAGTGATGGTCAGATATTTTCCCAGTTGGGCAACAAGTGGAAAAAGGTCCCAGGTCCTGCCGCGCAAGACATTGGTGCCAGCTCCACGGGCGTGTGGATTATCGACGTAAACGGAAAAATCCATAAACGTGAGGGAAATGGGTGGACGAATGTTCCGGGTACCGCTTATCGGATCGACATCGATGCGGACGGCAGGCCGTGGGTCGTGAACAAACGGGGCAATACCTTCACGCATAACAATAGCCAAAAGTGGGTAAAGTTTCCCGGTGTGGCCATTGATGTGGCGGCCGATGTTCCGGGTATGGCGAGAATCGTCGGTAAGAACGGCAGGATTTTTGTGTTTAACGCCACGAAGCAAAATTGGGACCCGATTTCACAAAGTACGGACTCTCAAGCCATCGGCGCGGGCGGAGGGCAAGTGTGGAGGCTTACAAAGACGAACAGCATTTTTCGTCTGCAATAAGCTGAACAGGGGAAGGGGCGAGGGCACCTCTCGACCTCTTCCTCAGTTTGTCAATTTCTTCAAGACTTCATACATCATGAGTGGGTACCAATATGCATTCGTTTAAAATGTCTCTTCGCAGCACGGTGGCGGGGGTTTGTTTGGTGGGTTTGGCGGGTTGCCAGACCACAGGCTTGAATGCGCCGACCTTGTCGGGCGAGCAGGTTGCTGCGGCGAAGACGGTTGTCGGCATGCCGTCCGAGGACAGCGCCATTCAGGTTCTGGTGCAAAAGAGTATCGATGCGCTGGAAGCGAATGAGCTGAAAGACGCTTCGCGGTTCATCAATCTGGCGTTGAAGCTGGATGTGACCAATCCCGATTTGCAGTTTCTCAATGGGCTGACCTATCATTTGATGGGCGTGCGTGGCGATTCCAGCAAGTATGAGCTGGCGGAGCAAGGCTATAACCAATCGTTAAAGTTCGATCCAGGCAATCTGTCGGCGCGTTATCAGTTGGGGCTGTTGTATATGGACCAGCGCCGCTACGGTTTGGCGCAGGGACATTTCGCTGCTGTGGCGCTGCACCGCGGCGACGATCCGGCGGTGCTGTATAGCCTGGCGTCCGCGTCTTATTACGCGCGCGACCCCAAAACGTCGGAAGCGGCACTCAAGCGTTTGATGGTTGTAGCTCCGGGCGCTAAAAACCAGCCCGAAATTTTGAAAGCGGCGGCTTTGTCGTTGTCGGCTATGGATGACCGTGCAGGTGCCGCTGAATTCGTGACGGCGTATCGCAATGCGGTAACGGATGAGGCGGATGGCAGCGATGCCACCGTCCTGAACCGCCGGGTGGATGGCTGGCGATCATTTTACGACAGCGACGCCAAGGCGCTGCTGGCCCAGTATGGTGCCGACCCTTACGGTGGGGGCGCGGACCCTTACGGTCAGTCCGCCGACCCTTACGGCGGCGCGGACGCTCAACAGGGCACACAACAAACCCTCGGCGCGGACGCAGGCTTTGTCGATCCGTCCATGGTGGTGGTCGACGTGGTGCTGATCGGCACCCAGGAAGACGTGCGTGATTCACGCGGCGTCAACTTGCTCAACGGGTTGCAGTTGCAATTCGGCGACCCGCTGACCGGCGCGGTCGGCTTTGGCATGAGCAGCACCCGCACCAATGATGGCTTGGGCTCGGGCCTGGCCCAACAAACCAAAACCATCACCCGTGCGATCTCCATTCCGGCGGTGACTTATTCGCTGAACATCGCCAATTCGTTGGATGCCAACAACCAGGTTCTGGCGAAGCCCAGTCTGGTGGCACAGACCGGTCAAACGTCTGAGTTTTTCTCCGGCACCGAAATCCTCGCCGCAGCGGTTTCCGGTGGTAGCGGCGACAGCGTGTCGGTGCAAAAGGAAGTTGGTGTGAAACTGGCGGTAACGCCGGAGGTGTTGCCTGACGATATGCTGCGATTGCATGTGGTGGCGGAACGCACCTTCTTGACCGATCCGTCGAACTCGGTGGTGTTTGAGTTTCGCTTGGATACCACCAAGACCAACGTCAACTCCACCGTGACGATGAAGTTCGGCGAGACCTTGATCCTGGGTGGATTGAGCGAACGCGAAACCTCTAAATCCGCAGACGGCGTTCCCGGTCTGATGGATATTCCGGTGTTGAACTATTTGTTTTCGCAGCGGGTCGAGCGCCAGTTTGAGCGTTCGATCATGATCTTGATGACGCCGCGCCGCCCACACTACACCCGTCAGTCTTCCGCGGACCGCGAAGAAGCCAATCAAAAGCTGTCGGATCTGGAACGCGAACTGCAACGCCTGGAACAGCGTCATAGTGACTGGTTCACTCCTCGCCCAACGTTCAACGTGTTGCGGGACAAGCTGCAAAGCCGTGAGTTCTTAGAAGAGTTCCGCAACGGCGATGTGAAAATTCAGTCTTGGCACAACGATGCCAATGGTCAGCAGCACATTGCGATGGTGCGGGACCGGTTGCTGAAGAATTGATGCTCTTGTCTCTTCATGAATTGTGATGTGGAGTGATGCCATGATGCTGAAGCTGGTTAAATTCTGTCTTGTTTTCGCCTGTATAACGCTTGGCTTGGTCCAAGTGGATATAGAAGCTCTGGCGCAAGACAGCGGGGCAAAGATTTCATGGATCCGTATGCCCGGTACGGCAGTGGACATTTCCATCAATATTGACGGTCAAGCTTATGTCACCGCCACCGATGGCACACCGTGGCGTTGGGATAAGGTGGAGCAACGCTGGCGGCGCATGTCGGGTAATTTCGTGCGCATTACGGCGGCCGAGGGCAATCGCCCATGGGCCATCAACGCCGATGGTGTTGTGTTTCATTACAATGGCCTATGGTGGGAAGATAAAGCTACGGATGTCGCAGACGTCGCTGCCGACACCAACGGCAACGTCTACATCGCCAAGACCAATGGCGAGATCGAAAAATGGTATCCGCTGCGCAGTGAATGGCGACCCTTTGAAGGGGTGGCCAAGCGCATTGCGCTGGACCCGGCAGGCCAACCTTGGGCCGTGACACGCGATGGGCGCATCCGCGTGTTCGATGGAAAAACCTGGATCACCCTGCCGGGTCGGGCGCGCGACATCGCCATTGGCGGCACGGATGTTGTGGCGATTGCAGATAGTGATGGGCAGGTGCGGACATGGAACAGTGCAGAAAAAAACTGGACTGTGATCGCCGGCATCAGCGGTGTGTCGAGCGTCGGCGTTACACCAAATGGCAGTATTTGGATTGTACTTCAAGACGGCGGGATCATGTCAAACGGCGGATTGGAGAGTGAAGAAGCCAGTACAGAAGAAGATACAGCCACAGAACCCAAGTCAACGGCACTGCATGCACCCGTGATCACGGTGCCGGTGCGAAGCGCGAGCACTCCAGTGCCAACAAGCGTTGTTGCGCCAACCGTCAAAGCTCCACTCGCAACGCTGACGGGAACTGCAGAAGCCGCAGCAGATACGGGGGCGCAGGGCACGGTCGCGACGACAGGATTTGTCGACCCAATCACCGTCACCACCAAAGAGAAAATCAGCTTTATCAATACATTGAAAACTGCCAGCACGTTGGCGATCGGTGCTGATGGTAGTGTGTTCGGGTTGGACAGCATCGGCAATGTCCTACGTTGGTCCAATAAGAAAAAGAAATTCGACAGTTTCCCCGGGTCCTTGTTGCGCATTGCCGTAGATAAGGATGGTCATCCTTGGGGTGTTTCCGCACTGGGGCGTGTATTCCGCCATACGGGCAGCCAGTGGAAGCAAATCCCCAATGCCACGGCCTCGGATATTTCCATCGGTTTTGACGGCACGGTTTTGGCGGCAAGTGCCGCAGGGCGTTTGTACAAGCTCAACGCCGCGCAAAACCATTTTGATATGATTCCCGGCACAGGTGTGGCCTTAATTGCCGCAGGACCTGATGGTACGCCGTGGGCAGTACGATCAGATAAACTGGTGCAACGCTGTGATGTGAGCCCGTGTAAAGTTTATAGCCAAAAAGCCAATGCCATCGCCGTTGGACCGGACGGTAGCGTTTTCATTGTGTCCAATACGTCGCGTTTGATGCGCTTGGATAAAAACGGTCAGTTTAAAGCCATCCAAACCCCCGGCCATACGCCACTGCAAGTGACTGTTGGCCCCAGCGGTTATCCGTGGGTGGTCAGTTCCAGTAACATCGTGTTGGCCTCGACCTATTTCGATCGTGATGAAGGCGCGGATCTCGCGGAGGCAGCAGCGACATCCGCGTCGGGAACCACTGGAACAGGATCAACCACGACGGTGATCAGCACCAGCGTCTCCAGTTTTACATTTACCAAAAACATGCGGTTTGAAACGATCTTAGCCGATGGTCTTAGCCCAGGCGCTTACGCCAAGCTTGCCAGCAACCCCGACGGTGTGATTTGGGCATCGACAACGGGTGGCTCATTGGAAAAATATAACCCTGTGCAGAAAAAGTTTATAGATGGAGGCACCAAGTTTGAAAGTGACGGCATTGACATTTCAGATTTTGACATCGCCGCCAATGGTGACATCTGGGCTTTTACATCGAGCCAAAACCAGCAGCAACAGCAGCAGAATTTCTTATACAGGGAACGCAATAAGGAGTTGAAAGAATACACCGTGAGCGGCTTTACCGTAGGTGGCTCATCTGAGGGCGGCGTAGCCGTCAGTCCGGACGGGACTGTATATGCGTTGATGACGTCAGGCAGCAGCACTTACATTTACACCAAGGCTTCGAACTCGGAAACGTTTAAGAGATTCAGCAATGACGCAGACGTTGTCGCGGTGAGCGTTGGTCCGGGCAACGATGTATGGATCATTGATAAGAACGAGATTGTTCAGCAATGGACGGGCACAAAATTTGAAAACCGTCCTTCATATGGTTCTGTCAAAGCCACTCGCATCGCTGCCGGTAAAACCGACGGCACGATCTATATCGTCGCAACGGACAACACACTACGCAAATGGAACGGCACCAATAGCAGCTTCGACAAAGTGAACAACATTACGGCGTATTACGTCGCTGTGGATGGTGATGGCCGCCCTTGGGTCAATACCAGCAGCACGCCCACAATTAAGCGCGGCAAGGATTAAGCCTAACGTCGTCCCAAATACTTCATGACGTATTGGTGCATCTGACCTGAACCCCATAAATTGGACTGCTTGAGGTGAGAATTTTCTCGTAATGTTTTGGCTGGCATGACGAGGAACGACGATGAAAAAGTCACGATTTACTGAGTAACAAATCGCCTTCATTTTGAAGCAAGCAGACGACGGTGTCGGCATTGACGAGGTCTGCAGGAAGGCGGGAATTTCCCAACAGACCTATTACCGATGGCGCAAGAAGTACGCTGGTTTGATGCCTTCGGAGCTGCGTCGATTGAAGCAGCTCGAAGAGGAGAACAACTGTCTGAAGCGGATGGTCGCGGATCTGAGCCTGGACAAAGAGATGCTGCAGGACGTCATCAAAAGAAAGCTCTGAGGCCTGCGAAGGGACGGGAACTTGTGGATCATCTTCGCGGTGCCTGGCAGGTGAGCATTCGCCGGGCCTGCAAGGTGATCATGTTGCAGAAGTCGACCTACCATTACAAATCCCGCCGCCCGTCGCAGGCCGTACTCAGGAAACGCATGCGCAAGATCGCCGAGACCCGTGTCCGTTACGGGTACAGGCGCATCCACATCATTTTGAAAAGGGAGGGGTGGCGTGTGAATCACAAGCTCGTGTACCGGCTCTATGTCGAGGAAGGCCTGCAAATCCGCAATAAACGGCCCAAGCGGAAGGTTGCGGCGAAGGTTCGGGAAGATCGCAATCCGCCATCTGCGCCGAACGAGGTTTGGGCCATGGACTTTCTGTCGGACCAGCTTTTTGACGGTTCGAAGATCCGCATTCTGACCATTGTCGATGCGTTCTCGAAAGTTTCTCCGGCGATTGATGTCCGGCAACGTTACCGGGGATCGGACGTGGTCAATACGCTGGAGCGGGTGACGGCGGTCCACGGCTTGCCCAAAAGCATTCGGGTGGACAATGTTCCCGAGTTCATCTCCAAGGATCTGGATTTATGGGCCTGGATGAAAGGTGTCACGTTGGACTTCTCCCGCCCGGGAAAACCGACGGACAATGGCTTTGTCGAGTCCTTCAATGGCCAAGTCCGGGCTGAATGCATCGACCAGAACTGGTTCCTGACCCTGGACGACGCCCGGTCAAAATGCGAGGCTTATCGGAGAGAGTACAATGAAGGCCGACCCCATAGCGCCATCGGCAACAAAACCCCGATGGCGTTCATGAAATCCATCGGGCACCCCAGCCGCCGGTGGCCTCATAAACGGGAAGTTCCGCCGAGAGCCGGCCCAGCGTTGGGGGCAAGGTCATAATCGAACAGACTCTCGTTTCAAATGGTCCGGTTTTCGGGGGGCAGGTTATAATGATTAATACTTTTACGGCCTTTGGCTGAACTCATCAATAATACAGAAACTGCACCGCGCGTTTGGTCATGCGCTCCAGGCGATCGGGATAATTCCACTTTTCCATGCGGACGTCTCCAGACCTGAACTCCTTAAAGAACTTGCTGTCCTTCAAGTGCCAAAACACTGAGTCTAAGTTATCCGCGGGTTTACTCCATCCCTTACTGGCCATCAGTTCATCTAAATTACTTTGCATAATGTCAGCGTCCGCTGGGTTGGCCAAACCGATCTTGTCCGTCCCATCTTTGAGGGTATATCTCGGCTTGCGAGGCGTGAGCAGAATGACGATTGATTTCGTGAAATCCAATGTGTTTTGGTTGGAAAAAAGATATTGGACGATCGGGATGTCCTGAAGAAGAGGCACGCCGTCGCGCAATTTTTCGGTTGCCTTTTCACTCATGCCGCTCAGCACCAAGGTGTCGCCAAATTTCATTGTAACGTTCGCGGTCACCGTATTTTCAGTGGTTTGGGTGAATTTGGTGAAACCGGCATGAGTTGCCTGCGCCTCGATGAATGCGCGCGCTGCCGTCACGTTTAGCTCGACCTCATCTGGCGAATAAAATTTTGGCGTCACTTCCAGTTTAACGCCGACGGGAACAGGCTGCACTTGGCCCTGCCCCCCGTATGCATTTTGAAGTTCGACATGAAAAATGGAACCGGAAAAAAATGAGGATTGTTTATTATTTTGAGCAACGAGAGTTGGTCGCGCCATAACCTCATTCTTGTCATAATTATCGTTAAATATGTTCAGAGAATATGATGCGGAAATAGAGAACGATGGATTGATCGTAAACGCAGTTTGTCGCGAATTGGCCGCACCACGATTGATCGTACGGACGTCCGATGCGCTCCAAAGCGTTCCCGACAATGTTGAAGACAGACCATTTAGCAAATTCACGCCCTTCGATGTCGCCATGCGTTCCTCTGAACGAATGATGATCACGTCGACTAAGGTCATCAGCTTGTCATTGGCGGTTGTGATAGCTCCGCTTTGACCGGGAGTGCCGCCCACCGCCTGTGCTGCCCCCGCCGACATGATGGGAGCCGTAACGTCCTTGCCGAGGACGTCCGTCGTGCTTTGCGCTTCGTGCAGCAGGCCGCCTTGCTCACGGTGAAACCGCAACCAATCCGCCATTCGTTTTTTCAAATGCGTTTTGCGAAACGCCGATACGTTCCCTACAGCCGCATTGTAGAGAGCCAGTTGGACTTGCGCTGGGCCATTCTCACCGGCGGCCGCATAGAAAAGTGCGGCATCATGGGAAATACCCGCATTACCAGGTTGTAAGGCGTCAGCCTTTTCGATTGCAGCCAACGCCGTGTCCAAGTCCTGGGCGTAATAGGATGCGGTGGCAAGCCCTCGCAGGATGTCCACGTTCTCTTCATCGAACTGCAAGGCGTAGGCGAAGGCATCTTGCGCTTCTCGGTAGCGCTGCTCGGTAAAGCTGATCTGACCCAGTTGATAGGCCGCCCAGAAATTGGAGGGATCATATCGCAGTGCAAGATCATAGCCGACTTTAGCCATGTCCAATTGGCTGGCATCGCCCTGCGCCGCCATCAAGTGGTACGTCAGCGCGTTGAGGAAATGTAGGTTGGGATCCGTCGGACCAAACTTCAGGGCTCTGTTGAATGCCTTTGAAGCCACTTGTAAGTTTTTGTCATCAAGTGCCTGAAGGCCCGCGCGAATCCACGGATCGTTCAGGCGGTCGCCATTGGCGTTGGGGACCATATCGACAAAGCGGGGATGTGTGGCTGCATCGACGTTGGATGATGAACTCGCCCCCATTAGACCGCCGGTCGTGGCGTTGCATGACGCAAGGCTTCCCGCAAGAACTAAGATAGGAATAACCTTTATCATAAACTGTGCCCCGTAAATTCATGTCATTTTGTATCATTGTGGGAAAAATGGATGAGCCAAAACTTCCCAATGTGTAAAGCGCCTTGAGGATTGCAAGAGAGTAACAAGATTGGTTTTTTGTTTAAATAGTGATTTTAAAGATTGCTGCTGCGAATATTACTTCGCAGGGCTTAAGGGACATGACGAGAATGGATTCTACGGCCCTTTAGGTTGGCATGTGTCGGTCAGCGATGGAGCGCAAATCCGCGCTGATCCCAGTTGTCTGTTGAATGGAACATAATGCTACCATGGCCATCAACATCAGCGCGAGTGCTGCGATGCTAACAATTTTTTGGGCGATTTTAAGACGGGGCACTCCCTGCATTAGAGAGCTTTCTCACCTGCTTCGGAAATCACAAGCATTGCAGAGAGCATAGCCGATAGGGCTTTAACAGTATGGACAAGACTTAAGACAATAATGCCATGGTGAACACGAAAATCTCCGTTCAAAAGGTCTTTCTCGATCGAGGGCCCGGTTTCCGCAAACTTACACAACGTGGGAAGGTTTTAGGGCGGATTTGTTCGAGTACATTGAGACGTTTTATAATCCGCAGCGCAAGCACACCAACAACGGGATGCTGTCACCCGCCGAGTTCGAACGGCAGCACGAAATGAACGCGCAAGGTGCCTAACAAACTAGGGGCACCTCAACGGACGTTTTTCCCGCTATCCAAAATCAAGACAACAAGCGCCGTCTCCTGCAGACTTGAAACACCGAATACGGGCAATGCTTTTGTCCGCAATGGGTCAAAAACGGCTGTTATAGGCGATCTGAAATAAGGTCCGCTTAGCACCTGCATACCGGGCATTTAATCGAGTGATTTTGAAAAGCGGACATTCCACTTCCACTTTCAGCCAAGGCCCAGACATCAGGGGATTGCTCTAAAACAGCCGTTTTAGCCAATAGATAGTTTTTGGCAATCTATTTGGATGACGTCGACAGGTGGCTATCCCTATCCCCGTCAGTTACAGCTAATACCTTGTGGAATCATGGTGCCGTACCCAACCTCCAGGGGAGGAAGTTGTTTGCACGTGCCGTTCTTCTGCGTTTGATGTACTATCGAATGGTAAGAGCACGCGGCGCCAACAGATTTACCCTGACAGGCTTTGGCCGCCGCTTCACCATCCTCCATTTTTTTGTATTCTACTCCCTGACCAGGGCTAACAAATTGCGCGATCTCGATTTGATCCCCTGCCGCAATTGCTTGAGAAGCAATTACACTTAAAAACAACGCCGATGCCAGAATTCGAATGAATGACACGTTTTTTCTCCAATACAAAACAGAAGATTTTCAAATGTTGAGAGTCGCTTATTTGAGTGGCAATTTCAAGCGGTGTCTAGAAGAATTTGAAGCTACTGACGATAGCTCATTGACCGAATTTTCCCCGCTATTGACCCATTGTGTTGATAATCTCAAGCAGGAGCTTTTCAACACAATGGGTCAATAGCGGACCTGATCCAATCAGCCCAAGTATGCCTGCTTATTAGCCAAAGACCTTTGACCTGAACCACATAAATTGGACTGCTTGAGGTGAGAATTTTCTCGTAATGTTTTGGCTGGCATGACGAGGAACGACGATGAAAAAGTCACGATTTACTGAGCAACAAATCGCCTTCATTTTGAAGCAAGCAGACGACGGTGTCGGCATTGACGAGGTCTGCAGGAAGGCGGGAATTTCCCAACAGACCTATTACCGATGGCGCAAGAAGTACTGATCCTCCCCCACTGAATTGGTCCACCGTCTATGATAGGAAACGGAGGATCAGACATGGGTATCAAACGTCACAAACCGGAAGAAATTGTCTCCAAGCTGCGTCAGGTCGATGTACTTGTCGGGCAAGGTATCTCTCGCATTGATGCGATCCGTGAAATCAGCATCACCGAGCAAACGTATTACCGTTGGCGCAAGCAATATGGCGGCATGGGCACCAATCAACTCAAAGAGTTGAAGCGTCTGCAAAAGGAAAACGAGCGATTACGCAAGTTTGACCAGCCCTCACGAAGTGCTCCAACGTCTATGCGTTAGATCAAGCTTTTGGGCCTCACCTGAACCAATCGGCAGAATTAAAAGCGTAATGAGTTCACTCATCAAAAACGTTCATGTTGGCCGCTGTGAACAATTGAAGCATTCGTCCGACTTCGGTTGCCGCCAGCGTGGTGGTCAGTTCAGCTTGAATTTCAGTCACCATTTCTCGAAACGTCAGTATGGTGACGGGATTTCCCCCGATGGCGTCCCGGAAGGGTTGGTGAGTTTCCCAGTCACTGTTGTTCCCAGAGATTTTTGTGACCGCTGTAACATATGTAAACCGGTCCTCCCCGGTGGCGTCTTTAACGGCCTTGACGAAAGCCTCGGACCATTTGGGAACCGTTAATTCACGAAATGCCTGCCAAGCCATGCGGCCACGGCGTTTCTTGTTGTTTATGATGGCATCGATTTCTGAGGCTGGATTGAAACCCTGTTGCCAACTCTTGCAACTGACAACGAGGACCTTTCTATCGCCTTCGATCTTCGGGTGATATCCGATCACGTCAATGTCACTGTGGTTTGAATCCTGATTGCTGATGAAGTCGGGATGATCCCTGCGCGGCAAGAACTTGAGATTGTGCTGCACGAAGTATCCCTTATGAACGAGATACTCCTCGACAATTTGCTCAAGAATATCCTCTTTCGTCGCCATATCATTCACCTTTGAACCATCGCAAAGTGGAGTTCCGTAGGCTAGCACCTCAAGAAAACTCTATCGACAAACAGTTCCGCAAAAATTTGGGGCGAGTCAAAAGCGACGATTTTCAATCTGCAAATACAAAAACGGCCAACACCCTGATTTTGCAGGATACTGGCCGAATTTTGCGACATGTTTAGGTGTTAAAACGACAAACTAAGCTGTGATATGACAAACTAAACTAGAAATGACAAAAGGCTCCCGGTTGGGAGCCTTTTGCTGTGTTGGCTGGGGCGGTAGGGATCGAACCTACGGTGCACGGCATCAAAAGCCGTTGCCTTACCACTTGGCTACGCCCCATCACATTTGCACCCTCATCTCTGTGGGGTGCGGAGGGGAAAATAAGGGGTATCGTTCATATTCGCAAGTGCGAATGGCACAAAAAATTGTCTTATGTGTTTGGGGCCGTGTTTAATGGCGAGACAAGCCTAGAAAATCTCTGCAATCTCCAGCATTTCTGCGGCGCTTACCCACCAATCGGGATGGGCTTGGCTGAGGCTTGCAGCGGCGGCGGCGGCCTCGTTTTGACTGTTGAACAGGGCAAAGCAGGTCGCGCCCGAGCCGCTCATACGTGTCAGCAAGGCCCCATTGAGGGGGGCGAGCGCGTCCAGCACCTGTTGAATTTCGGGGCTCAAAGCCACCGCCGGGGCCATCAAGTCATTGTCGCGCCCCGCCAGCAGCTCGGCCAGGTGCTGGGCGTCACGGGGGTGGTCGTGAAACCGCGCGGGCTTTGAAAAGGGGGGGGGCGCGTCTTTGTAGGCGTTGAAAACGGCGGGGGTCGAAATGCTCACCCCCGGATTGACCAGCACCAGCCATGCGGCGGGCAAATGCGGGGCCATGTCCAGGCGCTCGCCGATGCCGCCCATATAGGTCGGACGGCCTTCCAGGCACACCGGCACGTCGGCACCCAGCTCCAGCCCGATGGACCCCAACATGTCGCTGCCCAAATCGTCACGCCACAGCTTAAACAAGGTTGAGAGCGCGCGCGCCATGTCGATGTTGTCGGCGACATCATGGGCGACGTGGTGGATGTCGTCGTCGGCGAGCTCGATATTCCAAAACCGCACCAAAGCTTGCAGCGTCGCGGCGGCGTCAGCCGACCCGCCGCCGATGCCCGACGCCACCGGCAGGTTTTTTTCCAACGTGATGTGGGCGTTGGCCTTGGTGCCGGTGCGTTCGGTGCGTTCGGCGAGCTTGCGCGCGGCGCGCAGCACCAAATTGTCGTCGTCGCATGAAAGTCCATCGGCGAACGGTCCGGTGATGGTGAGGCTGAGACCATCGCCCTCACTGACCGTGATCACATCGCCGACATCGGCGAACACCACCAAGCTGTCGAGTTCGTGAAAGCCGTCATCGCGACGTCCGGTGATGTGCAGGTACAGATTGATCTTCGCCGGGGCGGAACGGCTGACGGATTTGTTGTCGGTCGGGGGGGGCATGGCGACGACCTGTTACAGCGCTGCGGCGGGCTTCAAGCCGTGTTTGAGCTTTTGCTCGATAACCTTTTCGAGATCGGCGTCGGGTTCCAGCGTTTTGGCGCGTTCCCACTGAAAGCGTGCTTCGCGGGTGCGACCAACTTGCCACAATGCATCGCCCAGGTGATCGTTGATCACCGGGTCGGCGGGGCGCAACATCACCGCGCGTTCGAGCTTTTTCACCGCGGGACCGAATTGGCCGAGACGATACAGACCCCAGCCCAAGCTATCGACGATATAGCCATCGCGCGGGCGCAATTCGACGGCCTTTTCGATCATCTTCAACGCCCGGTCCAGGTGCAGCCCCTGATCGATCCACGAATAGCCCAGATAGTTGAGCACCAGGGGCTGTTCGGCGTCGAATTCCAAAGCTTTGAGAAAATCTTTTTCCGCCAGCGGCCAACGGTTGGTTTGCTCATAAGCGATCCCGCGCGCATAGAACACCGTCCAGTACCGTGCATCGATTATTTCGATGCGTTTAAAGGCGTCGGTGTAGGCCTGGGCGGCTTCTTTATAGCGCTCATGACGACGCAGCACATCGCCCAGCTCGATCAGGGGGATCTCACGGTCCGGGCGTTCGCGCGCCAGCGTGCGCAGCAACTTGACCGCATCGTCGGTTTTGCCCACACGGTCGAGGTTGTCGGCCATGTGCATGCGGGCGTTCCAGCTCATCGGTGATGATTTCGGAATCTTGGCATAGATGGCATTGGCGTCGGCAAAGCGATCTTTTGCTTCCAGCGCGGCGGCGACGACGATTTTCGCCGGGGTCATGTCGGGGCGCAGGTACAATGCCAGATGGGCGAGGATTTGATCGCGACCGCTGCCCGATTGGGACTGCAGAATGCTGGCGAAATTGTACAAGGCTTCGGCCGCACCGGCTTGCGCGGTGGCGACGCTCAAGGGCGTGGGCTGTTTGGCTTTGCGCCGCGCTTGGGACAACGCCAGCATGGCCGCGCCTTCACCGTCTTTGGTGAATTTGGAATAAAGCTCGTGCGCGTTGTCGTACTGGCCCTGACGTTCGTAATGCGCGCCCAACAGTTGCGCAATGCGGGTGGACATGCCGGCGTTTTTCAAAACGTTGAGGAAATATTGTTCCGCTGCATCGGTGTTGCCAAAGCTTTCTTCGATCAGGGCGGCTTGCAGGTCGTGCAGGGGGGTAAGGTTTTCTTGTTCTTTCATCTTCGCCAGCACGCGCAACGCGCCTTCACGGTCGTTCTCGCCAACTTTCGACCACGCGATCAAGGGCGGCGACAAAAGCCGCATCAAGCCGGTTTTTTCATTTTCCAACAGCGTTGCGACACGGTCGAAGTTGTTGATTTTCAGCGCGTGAACCGCACGCACCAAGTTGGCGAACGGGACTTTTCCGCCGGCCTTTTCAACCTTTTCCATCGCCTTCAGGACACTGTCAATGCGCCCTTCGGTCAGCGCCAGGATGTAGATGCGTTTTTGTAAATCCGCCGTGGAAAGTTCGCCACGGGTGGTGGCGACGGCGTAATATTGCAGTGCGGCGGGGCTGTTGCCCAACTGTTCGGCGTGACGTCCGGCCAAATAGTTGCCCGCGGCACCTTCACCGATATGGGCTTGTCCATCGGCGGCATGTGCCATTGCTGAAATGTTCAGCGCAAGCGTGGGCACACATAACAGCGCAGTTACATTGCGAAACAGGCGAAGCGACGGACCGAAAGGCCACGTGGGGGTGCGTTGAGCTGACATGCGCCGAGTGTAGCCGCCCCGCGCGGACCTCGCAATAAACCCGAACGCCTATTTTTTTACATATTTGGATAATTGGGCCCACCGCCGCCTTGTGGAGTGGTCCACACGATGTTGAGGCTCGGGTCTTTGATGTCGCAAGTCTTGCAGTGCACGCAGTTTTGGGCGTTGATCTGCAATTTTTTCGCACCCGTTTGTTCCCCATCTTCGACGAACTCATAAACGCCAGCGGGGCAAAAGCGTTGCTCCGGCCCGTCATACAGCACCAAGTTGGTGTTCACCGGCACTTGGTCGTCTTTGAGCGTCAGGTGGCACGGCTGGTCTTCTTCGTGGTTGGTGTTGGAAATGAACACCGAGCTCAGTTTGTCGAAGCTCACCTCGCCGTCGGGTTTGGGGTAGTCGATCTGCATCGGCTTTTGCGCGCGTTTGAGTTGGTCGTGATCGCTGTGATGGCTGAGCGTCCATGGCGCGCGCCCGGCGAACACATAAGTGTCGAGGGCCGAATAGGCGATGCCCGCCCACAGGCCGCTTTTGAACGACGGGCGAATGTTGCGCGATTTGAACAGCTCCGCCCACAGCCACGATTTTTGCAGGGTTTGTGGATATGCGTCCAACAGTGTAGGCGCATCGTCGCCAAACGCCGCGACGATGGCGTCGGCGCATTCGATCGCGGATTTCATCGCGGTGTGAGAACCTTTGATGCGCGGCACGTTCATAAAGCCCGCCGCCGCCCCGATCAACGCGCCGCCGGGGAAAATCAGTTTGGGAATCGATTGAAAACCGCCTTCGTTGAGCGCGCGCGCACCATACGAAATGCGCCGTCCGCCTTCGAACAGCGGGCGAATTTTCGGATGGGTCTTAAAGCGCTGCATTTCATCGAACGGCGACAGGTACGGATTGGTGTAATCCAGCCCGACGATAAAGCCGACGGAGACCAAATTTTCGCCCAAGTGATACAAGAACGATCCGCCATAAACGTCGCTGGTCAAGGGCCAGCCGACGGTGTGGATGACGGTGCCGGGTTTGTGCTTTTCGGGTTTGATCTCCCACAGCTCTTTGATGCCGATGCCGTAGGTCTGCGGCTGCACGCCGTCGCGCAGATTGAATGTGTCCATCAATTGTTGCGACAGCGACCCCCGACAGCCTTCCGCGAATAGGGTGTAGGTGGCGTGCAGTTCGACGCCCGGCTCAAAATTGGGGCCTTGTTCACCCGTGCTCGTGAGCCCCATGTCGCCGGTGGCGACGCCTTTGACGCGGCCGCCTTTACCATGACCGTCGTCGTGAAACAGAACTTCCGCTGCTGCAAAGCCTGCGAAGACTTCGATTTCAAGGGCTTCGGCTTGCTTCTCCAGCCAGCGGGTCAGCTCACCCAGCGAGGCGACGTAGTTGCCTTTGTTGTGCATTTGCGGCGGCGTCGGCAGCTTAAACGCGGACTTGGCGGTTAAAAATACGAATTGATCATCGACCACCGGGGTATTGAGCGGCGCCCCTTTTTCCTGCCAGTCGGGGAACAGTTCGTTGAGCGCGATCGGGTCGATCACCGCGCCGGATAGAATATGCGCGCCGATTTCGGAGCCTTTTTCCAGCACGCAGACCGAGATGTCCTTACCTGCCGTTTGGGCTTGTTGCTTGATGCGGATCGCCGCCGTCAGGCCCGCCGGGCCGCCACCGACCACGACCACATCGAATTCCATCGATTCCCGTTCCATACCCCGGTCCATAGCCCGTGCGCTCCTGCTCAGCTTTTTATTGTATTTGACTGGAATTAAACTCCAGGTTTGAAAATGCTGCAACTGCGAAATAAATTTATGCGGCGCAGCAGGGCTTTCCTTGTCCGGCGACGGTGGTATGGTGTAGCCCATGACCGGATTTGAAGACGTTTCGCACCATCCCGCCGATGTGTTGGCCTGGTATCTCGATGCCGGGGTGGACGAGGCTGTGGGCGAAGAGCCCCTGGATCGTTACGCTTTGCTGCGCGAAGCCCAAGCCAAGCGCGACGCCGAAGCGAAGTCGGTGTTGAAAGACGCGCAACCGGACAAACCCGCCGCACAAGGCCGTGCAGGCCGCGCCGGCCCCGCGCCGGTGCGCCCGGCGGACACCGGGATCGGCGAAGACGCGATCAAAAACGCGGTTAAATTGGCGGGTGAGGCCAAAAAACTCGATGATCTGCGTACGGCGTTGGAAGGTTTCGACGACTGCCCTTTAAAAAAGACCGCCATGAATTTGGTGTTCGGCGACGGCAATCCCGATGCGCGCATCGTGTTGATCGGCGAGGCCCCCGGCGCGGACGAAGACCGCCAAGGCGTGCCGTTTGTCGGCGCCAGCGGTCAGTTGTTGGACAAAATGCTGGCGTCCATCGGCTTGGATCGCTCGGATGTGTTTATTTCCAACACCGTGTTTTGGCGTCCGCCCGGCAACCGCACGCCCAACGCCGGTGAGATCGCGGTGTGCTTGCCGTTTGTCGAACGCATCATCGAAATCATCGATCCGGTTATTTTGATCACGGTGGGCGGCCCGGCGACCCATTCCTTGCTGGCCCAACAAGGCAGCGTGTCGCGCTTGCGCGGGCGCTGGTTTACTTATGAAACGCCGGGCATGTCGCACCCCATCGCCGCCAGCGCGATCTATCATCCGGCCAATTTGCTGCGCACGCCCGCGCACAAACGCCAAGCATGGTCCGATTTGATAGCGATCAAGGCCAAACTGGCCGAGCTTGCCTAAATTCCTCCCCCGAGCGGCGAGTTGCCACCTGTAGCCCCGTGACGTATAAGATTTATCAATATTTAGGGGGGATGATGAATGTCGATTCGGGCGTTGTCTTTCCAAGTGCATAGTATCGAAGCGCACGGTGTCCGATCCGCCGTGCTTTGAGTGGGGTTGTTTAAATCATTATGCCCATAAGACCTTTTTTTCGCGCGATGACGATCGCCGCGTCCGTATTGGGTGCGGTTGTGTCGATGCCATCTGTCGGTGTTGCCCAAGACGTGGCCTCACTGCCCGCGATGCAGGTCGGCCAAGTTGCTTTGCCCAGTGTTTTGAGCGCGGATGACGCCGAGCGCTATGGTAAAATTTTCGCCCTTCAAGAAAAGGGCGCATGGAACAAAGCGGACCGGGAAATCAAAAAGCTTTCTGACCGGGTGCTGATGGGCCACGTTTTGGCGCAGCGCTACCTGCACCCGACCAAGTACCGTTCCAAGTACAAAGAGCTCAAAACGTGGCTGGCGCAGTATGCGGACCACCACTATGCCAAACAGCTCTACAAGCTGGCGCTCAAGCGTCGTCCAGCGAATTATAAATACCCCAACAAGCCGAAAATCGGCCGCAGCCTGTATCAGCGGGCCAAAACGTCCGATGCCGTCGACAAGCCCAAGCGCAAACGCTTGACCCGCGACCAACGTCGTCGCGTGGCGCGTTTGAAGGTGCAGATCAAAAGCCACCTGCGCAAAGGCCACACCTTGGCGGTGAAAAAGCTGGTTCAAACCGCCGAAGTCAAAAAGCTGTTTGATGCCTACAACATGGATTGGGCGCATGGCCGTTTGGCCAAGGGCTATTTCATGGCCGGGCGTGACGAATGGGCGGTTCAGTGGTCTGAAAAGGCCGCCAAGCGGTCCGGTAAATACCAGTCCAGTTTGCACTGGATCGCGGGCTTGGCGCAGTGGCGTCTGGGCCAGTTGGACAAAGCCGCCGAACATTTTGAACTGTCGGCCAAATACGACACCGCGCCCTGGTCCCATTCCGCCAGCGCCTTTTGGGCCGCGCGCGCGCATTTGATTTCACGCCGTCCCGAACGGGTGATGGCGCTGTTGGAACAAGCCGCCGAACACCCACGAACTTTCTACGGCATGCTGGCAAGCAAGCTTTTGGGCCGTGAGCCTAAGTTCAATTGGGCGATGCCGGCGATGGACGGCAGCGAAGTTCAAGCCTTGATGCAGCACAAGGGCGGACGACGCGCCTTGGCTTTGCTGCAGGTCGGCGAAAACGTTTTGGCGGAAAAAGAGATGCGCCAAACCGCGCGTTTGGCGCCGCGTGAATTGTCTCAAGGCATGCTCACACTCGCCGCGCACACCGGCATGGCGGAACTGACCATGCGCTTGGATGCGATGTTGCATCCGGGGGGCGGCGGTTTTGACGGTGCGGCTTATCCGTTGCCGTCATGGGAACCTGAGGACGGCTTTAAAGTCGATCGCGCCTTGATTTATGCTTTGGTGCGACAAGAATCGCGCTTTAACCCCAAAGCCAAATCCGGCGTCGGGGCACGCGGCTTGATGCAGTTGATGCCGGGCACGGCGAGCTTCGTCGCACGCGATCGGACTTTGCGCTGGAACAAGCGTGCGCAATTGTTTCAGCCGGAATTCAATTTGAAGCTGGGTCAGAAATACATTTCGATCTTGCTGGGCGACAAAAAAATTCAGGGCGATTTGTTCTTGATGGCGGCGGCTTGGAATGGCGGTCCCGGCAATCTCAATAAATGGCGGCGCAACATCGACGACATGAACGATGCGTTGTTTTTCATCGAAAGCCTGCCGTCGCGCGAAACCCGTATTTTCATCGAACGCGTGCTCACCAACCTGTGGATTTATCGCCATCGTTTAGGTCAAGACGCACCGTCCTTGGACGCCGTCGCGTCCGGTGCGTGGCCTAGCTACAGCGCCCAGGGTTATGGCGGCACGAAAGACGCTCAAGAGGTCGCAGCCAATGTCCAAAATTGAAGGTGAACGCGCCTTTTTACCGGTGCGCATCGCGGTGCTGACGGTATCCGACACCCGCACGCTGGAAAACGACAAATCGGGCGACACCTTGGTGGCGCGCATCGAAAGCGCCGATCACATCGTCGCCGCGCGCGAAATCGTCAAAGACGACGTGCCGACGCTGGTCGAACAGTTGAACGCGTGGATTGCAAACGACGACATCGACGTTGTGATCGCCACCGGCGGCACCGGCCTGACCGGGCGCGACGTCACGCCGGAAGCCTTCGCCCAAGTGCAAGAAAAAGAAATCCCCGGCTTTGGCGAGCTGTTTCGCTGGATCAGCTACCAAAAAATCAAGACCTCGACCATTCAATCGCGCGCCACGGCGGGGCTTGCCAACGGTACGTATTTGTTCGCGCTGCCCGGTTCGACCGGCGCGTGCAAGGACGGCTGGGACGATATCTTGGTCCATCAATTGGACGCCCGCACGCGACCGTGCAACATGGTCGAATTGATGCCGCGCCTTAAAGAGCACCTCGTTTAAGCGCTGCGCCGTCATCCACATCCGATAACGTTTCGACGAAACCGATCTTCGTTCCATCGGGCACATTTGCGATGGTGTCACTGAGCGCGTGTTCGCTGGACCAGCGCACGTTTTGAAACGGATCGATCACGCACGGGCGACGCTTGGCCCCGACCAGCCAGTAGCCGCCATCGGTCGCCGGGCCGAACACCAGATCATTTTCGCCCAACGCTTCAAACGCCGCAGCGATGTGTCCAGCGGTCATGTCGGGGATGTCGCAGCCGACGATCACCACCGGCCCCGGTGGCAATATCAGCCACGGCCTCAACATGCGTGCGCCCAAATCGCCTTGGCCTTGGGGGATCAGCGTCCAGCCCCCCGGATATATGCGCGGCCACATGCGGGTGTCGAACCCGGCGCGGTCCGGTGAGACGCTCAGCCAGCATTGCCATCGTGGGTCTTTGAGTTTGCGTGTGGTGTCAAACAGCGTGCGGCGCTGAAACGCCCACGCGCCGACCAAGCCGATGTCCTTGGCGAGGCGGGATTTCACCCGTCCGATACGCGGCGCCTTGGCCATCACCACCAGATGCTTCATCGGTACAGTCTTTCAATCCAGCCGTTCGGTGCCCCCAACAGATACAGGCTTAAGCACAGGACATTGCGCACGGGTCGCGCCCACCAGCCACCTGTTTGATAGCGCGCTGCCGAGGTGGTGACAGTGCGGTTAATGCGTTTGAGGCGCATCGGCCCGATGCGCCGCACCAAGTCGACGTCTTCCATCAGGTTTTGCTCGGACCGAAAACCGCCGACGCTGTCATAGAGATCGCGGTGGATCAGCAAACCTTGGTCGCCGTAAGGCAAGCCCAAGACGTTTGCGCGCCAGTTGGCCAACGCGGCGACGCGGCGCGCGCCTCGGTTTTGTGTATCGAAGCCGAGACGGAAATATCCCGCCAGACCTATATTGCGTTCAGTGGTGATGAAGCGGCTGAGGTCGATTTCCCAATCGGGCGGCAAGACCGTGTCGGCATGCAGGAACAACAGCCACGGGCCTTTTGCGATGGATACGCCGTGCGCCAGTTGACGCCCACGACCGGGTTCTGTGTGGACCACTTTCGCACCCAGTTCGATGGCGATGTGTTCGGTCCCGTCGCTGGAACCGCCGTCGATCACCATCACCTCAAGTAGCGGCAGGTTCGAGCTCTGCACACTTTCCAGGGTGTGGCTCAGGCTCTTTTCAGCGTTCAACGTGGGGATGATGACGGTCAGCATGGGCAGAGAGTATCACGCTCAAAACGGTTGAAAAGGCGCTTTCGTGTTCTTGTAATGTTCTGTCTGTTGCTTTATGCTCCTGCGATGGTCGAAATTCTGCCGGATCAGCCCAAAAAAGGCCGCGGTGCCGTGTCCAACGCCGCCGGGCGGTTCGAGCCGCATGCCCGCGTCGCCATAGATGACGGCTGGAACTTGGTGGATGAGGAGGCTGCCCCGCCAAAACTGAAAACCGAGGTGACGGTGGAATGCGCCAAGTCGGCGCTGACGCGCAATGCATCGCCGGATCTGCCGTTTGATCGATCACTCAATCCCTATCGGGGCTGTGAACATGGCTGTGTGTATTGTTATGCGCGGCCTTCTCATGCCTATATGAACCTGTCGCCGGGTTTGGACTTTGAAAGCAAGCTGTTCGTCAAAAAAGATCTGGCAGCGGTGTTGGAAGCAGAGCTGCGTAAACCCAGCTATCAACCCGCCCCGGTGATGATCGGCGCGAATACCGACCCGTATCAGCCGATCGAACGCAACCACCGCATCACCCGGGAACTGCTGGAGGTTCTGCACGCCTACCGCCATCCCGCCGTGATCATCACCAAATCGCACCTGATCACCCGCGATGTGGACCTTTTGCGCGAGATGGCGGCGGAGGGTCTGGTGTCGGTGGGTATCTCCCTCACCACCTTGGACGCAGGCTTGGCACGCACGATGGAGCCGCGCGCTTCGACCCCACCTAAGCGTCTTGAGGCGATGCGGGTGCTGTCCGGTGCGGGCGTGCCGGTGGCGGTGCTCGCCGCACCGATGGTGCCGACGTTGAACGATCATGAGCTGGAAGCGATCTTGCAGGCCAGTTCTGTTGCCGGGGCGACGGTCGCGACCTACATCTTGTTGCGCCTGCCAAGAGAACTGCATGGGTTGTTTGACGAGTGGCTGCAAACCCATGTGCCAAATAAAGCCAAACGGGTGATGAGCTTGCTCAGCCAATCGCGCGGCGGAGGGCACAACGATTCCCAATTCGGAACCCGCATGACCGGCACCGGGGTGCATGCTCAGCTGCTCAGCCAGCGGTTTGGTCTGGCGTGCAAGAAGCTGGGTTTGGTACGCGCCGATCCGGGCGAATTTAAGCTGAACGTCGATGCGTTCACTCGTCCGGCGCGGGTGGGCGATCAGCTTACATTGATATGATTTTTCTGGATTTGCGTTATACTTGACCCTATGTGAAGACAAAGGGCGATTGTCAATGTGAGGGGGCATATTCTGGGACGCACGGTGCTGTGCGAAAAAATAGATGCTGCTCGAAGTGCGCAAATTGGTTTTTACGGCAGATCTGCTGCGCCAAGCGTTGCTCAGTCATTGCGCGCGCGAAAAGGTCAAAACGCCCAATGCGGACATACAAAATATCCGCCTTACGCCAACGCCAAATGGAACGACCAGTGCAGTGATTGAATTCATCACCGCCAATCCCAATAAACCATATGAGTTGAATTTGGATGAGCAGTTTGTGCTCTCCGCGATGATCTTGGCGTGCAAGGTTTACGGTGTGCCTCTGCCTAGAAGTGCCAAAAAAAGCCTTCAACTGACCGATCAAGGTCTTGCTATGACCGTGTCTTTGAGGCTGGAAACGCCCATTGTCGAGCCGTTGGCGGCCAGTTAAATCGTCACCTCTGTCAAGGAACCCTTGGTAAAACGACCCTTGGCAAACGGGTGTTGGCGAATAACAATGCGGTTCGCGTTTCCTTCGCCGATCATCCGAAAGGCCACCGCCGTGCCAGATTTTTCTTTTGAATTGAGCCAGCCCGGCCGCATCGCCGGGGTTGATGAAGCGGGGCGCGGCCCGTGGGCCGGTCCGGTGGTGGCGGGGGCGGCGATCCTCAACCCCGACACCCTGCCCCAAGACTTGATCGATGGATTGGACGATTCGAAAAAGCTCAAGGCCGAAAAGCGCGAAGCGTTGTTGGTGCGCTTGCAAGCTTCCGACGCGGTGCTGGGCATGGGCATCGCCAGCGTGGCGGAAATCGATGAGCTGAACATTTTGCAAGCGACCATGCTGGCGATGAAGCGCGCGGTGGCGGATTTGGCCGTGGTGCCTGACTACGCGCTGATCGATGGCAACCGGGTGCCCGATGGTTTGGCGTGCGGGGCCGAAGCCGTGGTCAAGGGCGATGGGCGATCGTTGTCGATCGCCGCAGCCTCGATCGTCGCCAAGGTCAGCCGCGATCGGATGATGGCCGAACTGGACCGCCAATACCCGGGCTACGGGTGGGTGAGCAATGCGGGCTATGGCACAAAGGCCCATCAAGAGGGGCTGGCGCAGCTTGGCGTCACGCCTGAGCACAGAAAAAGTTTCGCCCCCATTCGCAAGATATTGAGTCACGCGGATTCCTAAGACTCAACATATAGGTCTAACAAAATCTATTAACATATTGATTCTCTTTAATTCCTTGACGGCGATTCATGCGTCCGTCATCTTGCCCTCATGAGCAACACAATCTTACCGCTGAACAAGGTCCTGGTCGGGGACTGTATCGAAAACATGGAAAGCCTTCCCGAAGGCTCCGTCGATATGATCTTCGCCGATCCGCCGTACAACCTTCAATTGGGGGGCGATTTACATCGTCCCAACAACACCAAGGTCGACGCGGTCGATGACGAGTGGGACCAATTCGAAAGCTTCAAGGCTTACGACGAGTTTTCCAAGCGCTGGCTGAAAGCCGCGCGCCGGGTGTTGAAACCGGATGGAACGCTGTGGGTGATTGGTAGCTACCACAACATTTTCCGTGTCGGTACCGTGCTTCAAGACTTAGGCTTTTGGATGCTCAACGACGTGGTGTGGCGCAAAACCAACCCGATGCCCAATTTCCGCGGTCGGCGTTTCACCAACGCCCACGAAACCATGATTTGGGTCGCCAAAGACAAAGACGCGCGCTATCGCTTCAATTACGAAGCCATGAAAGCGCTCAATGACGATCTGCAAATGCGCTCCGACTGGACCTTGCCGATATGTTCGGGTGGCGAGCGCTTGAAAAAAGACGGTAAAAAAGTCCATCCGACGCAAAAGCCGGAAAGCCTTCTGTACCGGGTGATTTTGAGCTCATCTGAGCCGGGCGATGTGATCTTGGATCCGTTTTTTGGCACCGGCACCACCGGTGCGGTGGCGCGCAAGCTGGGCCGCAACTGGATCGGTTTGGAACAAGATCCCGAATACGCCGAAGTCGCCGAAAAACGCATCAAGCGCGTCAAAGCACAGCAAGATTTAGAGCTTCTGCGCACCCACAGCAAACGCACCGCGCCACGCGTGCCGTTCGGCACCGTGGTCGAACGCGGCATGCTCAAGCCCGGCGATGTGCTGTATGACAACCGCCGACGCTTTTCCGCCAAGGTGCGCGCCGACGGCACGTTGATGACGTCGGAATTCAAAGGCTCGATCCACCAAACCGGCGCGTTCGTGCAAAAAGCGCCCAGCTGTAACGGTTGGCAGTTCTGGCATGTTGAGCAAAAAGGCAAACTGGTGTGCATCGACGCGTTTCGCGAAAAAATCCGCGCCGAAATGCACTGACCAAAAGCACTGATTCAATTTAGGGGGGGCGACTTCCCTTAAGGCTCCCAGGGTATCAAAGTTCCAGGTCGCACTGAACTTCACCTTGGGGGCCTTTTTAATTTCACTGGCGTTCGGCAGGTTATCTTGACTTGCGCTCATCGAAGGCGTTGCCTAGAACCTAAGGGAACGCTTTTTTTGTGAGGACCGACATGTCGTTGAAATGGGATTCCCGCTTTATCCGCTTGGCGCGTGAAATCGCGTCGTGGTCCAAAGACCGCTCGACCCGCGTCGGCGCGGTGATCGTGGCCGAGGACAAGACCCCCAGCTCGTACGGCTACAACGGCTTTCCCCGCGATATCGACGATGAAGTGGTGGAGCGTCACGAACGGCCCAACAAGTACGAGTGGACCGAACATGCCGAGCGTAACGCCATCTACAACGCCACGCGCACCGGCCAGACGTTGATGAAAAACACCATTTACGTGACCCATATTCCATGTCCAGATTGCGCACGCGCAATCTTGCAGGTGGGCATCAAGCGCGTGGTGGTCGACAAAGCATCCGTGTCGGACGCGGATTTTCAACAGCGCTGGGATGAAAAAGGCCAATTTTCCGAACGTATGTTCAAAGAGGCTGGCATCATCATGGATTACAGCGAAGCGCTCAGCGAAGATCAAATTCGCGAAGATTAAATCCGCAAAGCGTGATCATTCACCGCTGATGTGGGGCACGGGCTCTAGCAGCGGATCGAACGCAGGCTCATCGGCGGGTGCAACTTCAGCTACACCCAGCGTCTCCAACAAACTGTTAGAAACAGTTCGTTCGCAGGTCGCGGCGAGCTGCTTGCGATCGGTGAATTCACCCGCCTGCAATGGTTCGTGGAAGATAACTTCAACTTCGCAGCCCTTGATGCCGAAGACGTTGAGCAGGTGCGGGGCCAGGGTCATATCGCCGAACCAGGTATAATTTTCACGATCCCTGCGCCGTAGCGCGTCGCCATTTTTGTGACGGGCATAGGCGATGCTGACGGGCTGCACCCGGGCTTCGCGGGTGACGTCGTCAAGGGATGCGAACAGGGAACTTTTGAAACGCTTGACGTGCGAGCCGTCGGTCGAGGTGCCTTCGGGGAACAGGATCAAGCTGGCCCCCTTGTTCATGCGCGCCGCCAACAGTTCGCGTTGTTGGGCGGCGTCATGGCCATTGCGGCTGATGAACACGGTACGTGAAAGGCGCGCCAAAAAGCCAAACAGCGGCCAATCGGCGACTTCGCTTTTGGCGACGAACACACCGCCGGATGTAACCGCGCCTAAAACCGGGATGTCGAGATACGAGCTGTGGTTCGCCGCGAACAAGGCGACGTTTGCATCGGGCTTGCCACGCACCTTGAGGCGCAAGCCGGTCAGTCGCGCGCACCCTTTGAAAAACAGGCTGGCGACATGGTGGCGCTTGCGCGGCGCGATGGCGAGCAACAGGGCATATGGCCCCAACAGCCCGCCGACCAACAGCACGAACAAGCCAACGTTCACACCCGCACGAAAGGGCGAGAAGGTCATGCAGCGTTATCGCGCGCGGCGATCCGATCTTTTTGCGCGGCCTCGACGTTCGGCGCTTGGTCGGTGTCGCGGGTGTAGTGGTTGAGGTACTTGGCGGTGACGTTTTCGGTTTCGACGATGATGTTCACATCAACGGTGTTGAAATCGTAATCGATCACGGCACCGTCGCCGATCACACCGCCGACGCGCAGGTAGCCTTTGATCAACGGCGGCAGTTCGCGCAACGCTTGGCCCGCATCGATGGTGTCTTTGGCCATCATGTTCATATCAACGTAACGGCTGTCCAGCGCATGGGTGCGGATGTGGCGCGGGGCCAAGTGGTGGTGATACAGATACGACAGCGGCAGCTTCATGTCGCTGGGGTTGGTGCCGGGGATCGACGCACAGCCGAACATGTAGCGGATCTGATGCTTGAACACATAATCGGCAATGCCGCGCCACAGCAGCTGCATGGTGCCGCGGGATCGATAGTCGCTGTCGATGCAGCTGCGGCCCAGTTCCAAAACCGGACCGGAGCGGTGCGTCAACGGCATCAACTCGAACTCACCTTCGGAATAAAAACCGGCGTATTGGTCCGCGACATCGCCGCGCAGCAAACGATAGGTGCCGACCACGCAAGGGCTTGCTGCCGATCCACGTTCACGATCGATCACCAACAGGTGGTCGCAGAATTCATCGTACGGGTCGAAGTCGCGCTCGGTCTTCAGCACGCGCGGGGAGGCTTTTGCGCCCATCTCATCATAAAAGATGCGATAGCGCAGTGCCTGAGAGGCATCGACTTCATGGTCTGATTCGGCCAAGCGAATCTCGAGATTGTTTACGATCAGAGGCTTCACAGCGCCACTTCCTTTTCCGGGTCTCATATAAGTCCCGGCCAAGATCGTGCATTCTCATGATGGGCGCATGACGGGCTTATGAAAATTCGTGGTCGCTGAGGTTTCGGATTTGTTGCGCTTGACTTAGGTGTTAGCGACAACCGGTCATGTACGTGCGCACCCAATCTTTGATGAAGGCAGAAAATAGCTTCATTTTCAGCGGCATGTATTCGCGCTGTTCGCGGATCAAATAGAGTTTTAGCTCTTCAACTTCATAATCGGGCAACAGCACGGTGATGCGGTCTTGTTCGTTTTTGCAGCCGTGAATGTAGGACGGTAAAATCGCGATGCCCGCACCTTGGGCGACGGCCTCTTTCATAAACGTTGGATTGTTGGCGCGGTAGTTCCCGGTGACGGCAATCGCGTGCGCGCCGGCCTCGTTTTTGAGGTGCCACACGTCGGAGCCGGTCCGCGTATGGACGAAACGCAGGCAATTGTGGTGTTTCAAATCGTCCGGTGTTTTGGGCGTGCCGTGCTTTTTAAGATATGAGGGCGCGGCGCAAACGTTTAATTTGATGCGGGTGATCTCGCTCGCCACCAAACTGGAATCGGGCAAAGAGGGGGCTAGGCGGAGTGCGAAATCAATGCGCCCTGCGGTGAAATCGACGGTTTCGTCGGTGAGGCGCGTTTCCAAATGGATGGCCGGGTATTGAAGTGAAAATGCCGCGAAGGCTTGGTTGAGAACTGTCGCGCCCAGTCCCGATGGGCAGGTGACGCGCAACGTGCCTTGAGCCTCACCTTGTAATTCGGCGACGATGTTTTCGGCAATTTCGGCTTCGGTGAGGACTTTGAGGCTTTGCGTGTAATACGCTTCGCCGGTTTCGGTGAGGCTCAGACGGCGGGTCGAGCGGCTCAGTAATTTTGCGCCCAAACGCCCTTCCAACCACGAAATCTGTTTGCTGGCCAGTGACGGCGATATCGCGCCTTCGCGGGCGGCTTTGGTGAAGCTTTGCGTTTCCACCACCCGCACGAAGGTGCGCATACATGTAAGCGTATCCATATCGGCCGTCCCCATTGTACACAGTATGGAAAAAGTATCATGCCAAATCAGATATATAAATGAATTAATGGAATATATACGTTGCCCTCTCAGCCTCCCATTGCGGGATGTTTTTGTTAGGGGAACACATCATGATTGTTCATCGTTTCGCTGCCGGGCTGTGCTCGGCTTTGGTTTTGTCTGCATTCAGCGCTGCGGCGCTTGCGGGGGCCGGACCGGTACCTGCGCACCCCGATCACACTCATGTGCCGGGGCCAAACATCGCCATTGGGCCAAGCCCTGTGGCTGGCAACGTATCTGTGGTGATGGGCCTTAACGGCTTTGCGGGCGGTAATGTCGGTGTGTCGTCGGGGCCGGATGGCCTGCTGATCGTCGATGATCTGTTGCCGGGGTTCGAGCACAAGTTGGAAGACGTGCTCAAAACGATGAAAACCTGTGCCGGGTGCGGCGATTTGAAATATTTGATCAACACCCATTGGCATTTCGACCACACCGGCAACAATGAACATTTCGGTGGTGCGCCGGTGGTGATTGCGCACGAAACCGTGCGCCCGCTGTTGGCGTCGCCTCAAGAGCTTAAAATGTTTGCGATGCATTTTCCCGCCAAAGAACGCGCGGGATTGCCAGACGTGACGTTTGCCAGCACAGCATCGGTCTATTTCAATGGTGAAGAGATTGAGTTGACGCACTTCGCCAAGAGCCATACCTCCGGCGACATCGCGGCATACTTCACCGAGTCCAAGGTTTTGCACCTGGGCGATCTGTACTTCAACGGCATGTTCCCCGTTATCGATTTGGAACACGGCGGCAGTGTGCAGGGCATGATTGCGAGCATCGAGACGGTGCTTAAAAATTATGATGCCGACACCAAAGTCATTCCTGGTCACGGTTCGGTGTCGGGCATGAAAGAGCTGCGCGCGTATCTGCGCATGCTTAAGGCCACCACCAAAGCGGTGCAGACGGCAAAGAAAGCGGGGCTGAGTTTACAAGACGTGCAAAAGCGCGGCTTGGATGAGCAGTGGTCGTCATGGTCGTGGAGCTTTGTGCCCACCGACACTTGGATCAAGCTGATCTACACCAGCTTGTGATTCACGCATAAAAAAAGGGCGCGCGGTCGGTGTGACCTCGCGCCCTTTTAGAATAGGAAAAGCTTAGCGTGTCGGCACCGGTTCGTCGCCGGAGTAGTCGTAAAACCCCTTGCCGGTTTTTTTACCGAGCCATCCGGCTTCCACGTATTTGACCAGCAACGGGCACGGGCGGTATTTGGAATCGGCCAAGCCGTCGTGCAGCACGTTCATCACCGCAAGGCAGGTGTCCAAGCCGATGAAGTCGGCCAGTTGCAACGGGCCCATCGGATGGTGCGCGCCCATGCGCATGGCGTTGTCGATGGCGGCCACGGTGCCGACCCCTTCGTACAGGGTGTAGACGGCTTCGTTGATCATCGGCATCAGCATGCGGTTGACGATGAACGCCGGGAAATCTTCCGCCGGGACCGGGGTCTTGTTCATTTTCACGGCCAACGCGGACACGGTTTTGAAGGTGTCTTCGTTGGTAGCGATGCCGCGGATCATTTCCACCAGTTCCATCGCCGGAACGGGGTTCATGAAGTGCATGCCGACGAACTGGCCGGGGCGGTCGGTCTTCGCTGCCAGACGGGTGATGGAAATGGACGAGGTGTTGGACGCGATCAGCGCTTCGGGCTTCAACACCGGGCACAGGTCTTGAAGGATCGCTTTTTTGACGTCTTCGTTTTCGGTGGCCGCTTCGATCACCAAGTCGGCATCGGCAAATGCGGCCATATCGCTGCCGGTGGTGATGCGCGGTAAAGCGGCATCGACGTCGGCTTGCTCGGCTTTGCCTTTTTCGACTTGGCGGTCCATGTAGTTTTTGATGGTGTCGAGCGCTACCGCGAGGGCGTCTGCATTGCTATCCATCAGATGCACGTCGTATCCCGCGAGCGCCGAAACGTGCGCGATGCCGCGCCCCATTTGACCCGCACCGATCACGCCGATCTTCTTGATATTTTCCACAGACATAATATTCCTCGTTCCCTTGCAATGGCCTTACACAGTGCTCTTGAACTGTGTAGTCAACTTTTTAGCCCGAATTTGGCGCGCCGTCGAACGCTGTTATAGTTTTTGTGCGAGTTCCGGCAGCACGTCGAACAGATCCCCGACCAAGCCGTAATCGGCAACTTGGAAGATCGGGGCTTCTTCATCTTTGTTGATCGCGACGATGACTTTGCTGTCTTTCATACCTGCCAAGTGTTGGATCGCGCCGGAAATGCCGACCGCGATATAGAGTTCCGGTGCGACGACTTTGCCGGTTTGACCGACTTGGTAATCGTTGGGCACAAAGCCCGCATCGACCGCCGCGCGCGATGCGCCGACGGCGGCGTTCAGTTTGTCGGCGACGGCTTCCAGCAAATGGAAGTTTTCGCCCGACGCCATGCCGCGCCCGCCGGAAATGATCGTGGATGCTGCGGTCAGTTCGGGACGTTCAGATACGGTCAGCTCGGCACTGATGAAGCTCGACGTGCCGGGACCTTCGGGGGCGTCGATGGTTTCAACACTGGCCGTGCCGCCCTCAGAGTTGGCGGCTTCAAACGCCGTGGTGCGCACCGTGATGACCTTAGTGGTGTCGCTGCTTTTGACCGTGGCGATGGCGTTGCCGGCGTAGATCGGTCGTTTGAAGGTGTCTGCATCGATCACGGTGGTGATGTCGGAAATTTGCTGCACGTCCAACAGTGCTGCGGCGCGCGGCAAGATGTTCTTGCCGGTGGTGGTCGCGGCGGCCATCAAAACTTTGTAATCTCCGGCCAGTTGGACCAGTAAAGGCGCCAAGCTTTCGGCCAGGGCGTGCTGTAACACGGGCGCATCGGCGACCAGCACTTTGGCGACGCCATCGATTGTGGCGGCGGCGTCCGCGACACTTTGGCAGTCGGCACCGGCGACCAGCACGGTGACTTCGCCCCCAGCACTCGCACACAGCTGTTTGGCGGCGGTGACCGCGTTCAGCGTTTGCGGTTTCAGTTCGCTGTTGTCGTGATCGGCAAGAACCAGAACGCTCATCAGATTACTTTTGCCTCGTTCTTGAGTTTATCCACCAGCTCGTCCACGTCGGCGACGATCACGCCAGCCTCGCGGGTGGCGGGTTCTTCGACGCTCAGAACTTCAAGGCGCGGACTGACATCGACGCTTAGATCATCGGTGGTGAGCTTGTCGATGGCCTTTTTCTTCGCCTTCATGATGTTGGGCAGGGACGCATAGCGCGGCTCGTTCAGGCGCAGGTCCGTGGTCACCACGGCGGGGATGTTGAGGGCCACGGTTTCCAAGCCGCCATCGACTTCGCGGGTGACGTTTGCCTTGCCATCAACAAGTTCCAACTTGGATACAAAGGTGCCCTGCGGCCAGCCCAAAAGGGCGGCGAGCATCTGTCCGGTCTGGTTGCTGTCATCATCAATGGCCTGTTTGCCGAGCACCACCAGATCGGGCTGTTCACGCTCGACGATGGCTTTGAGCAGTTTGGCGACCGCCAAAGGCTCCAAAACCGCATCGGTTTCAATGTGAACGCCGCGGTCCGCGCCCATGGCCAGGGCGGTGCGGATGGTTTCTTGGGCTTGGGTAACGCCCAAGGATACGGCGATGATTTCTTCGACGCTGCCTGCTTCTTTCAAGCGCACGGCTTCTTCGACGGCGATTTCGTCAAAGGGGTTCATGGACATTTTCACGCCCTGGGTTTCGACCCCCGTCCCATCCGTTTTCACACGGATTTTGACGTTGTAGTCGACCACCCGTTTGACGGCGACCAAAACCTTCATGTTTTTGTTCCGGTATCAGTTAGATGATTGCTCAGCTTCCCGTGCGGTCGCGATCTTGACGCCACTGCCGGAAGATGAGCTTAGGCAAGTTTTGCCGCACCTGCAAACTCTTTTCGCAAGTGCGAAGGGGAATGGCGGCGATCGGTACGGGCCAGGGCGCGCAGATTAGATGCCGCCGCCCGGTTTCCACAAAATATCGGCTTTGCCCATGTCGTTTTCGGCCCGTGATAGCTGAAACAACAAATCGGATAAGCGGTTTAAATATTTGATGATTTCAGGGTTGAGCGAGCTTTCTGCGGTGAGCGCGACAACCGTGCGTTCGGCGCGGCGCACCTGGGCGCGGGCCACGTGCAGACGTGCGGACGCTTCACTACCACCGGGCAGCACAAAACTGGTGAGCGGTCCCAATTGTTCGGAAAGGGCGTCGATTTCGGCTTCCAATGTCGCCGCGCGACCATCTGATAGGCGCAATGCGCCGTCGACATCGCCGGGGGTCGCCAAATCTGCGCCCAGATCGAACAAATCGTTTTGCACACCAGCCAAAAATCGGTCGCTGGCGCTGCCTTCAAAGATCGCGGCGCGGGCCAGGCCGATGCTGGCGTTGGCCTCATCGACGTCACCGATGGCGTTAAAGCGGGCGTGGCTTTTGGCCAGTCTGGAACCGTCGACCAAACCGCTTTCACCGCCGTCACCGCCGCGCGTGTATATTTTTGTCAGTTTGACCATTTCAACCTCGCTGTAAGCTGTGTCAGAAAGATGGTGGGAAAAGGTGCGTTCTGCAAGAGAAGTCGTCCGAATGGACAAGTTGCGCGTGCGGTGAGCGAAGGGTAACGTGAATGGCACGTAAATCTTGTAATTCTTCTCATCATGCCGATAGGCCGTAATGTGGAGCGGGCATGACGTCCGAAAACAAAGACGAAAAATCGACGAGTGAGCAGCGCGCAAAACAGCGTGCGCCGCGAACCCTTGATGATGTCCAAACCAATCCGGTTCCGTGCGGGTGCGGCTCGACGGAGCTGGAACGTGAATACGAAAAATTCTTTCAGGCGGTCGAAGCCAGCCCGTCCAGCGTGGTCATCACCAATCGCGATGGTGTGATCGAATACGTCAACGAACGATTTATCGCCAGCACCGGCTATAGCCGTGAACAGGCGGTGGGCCGTAAACCCAATCTTTTGAAATCCGGGCGCACCGACGCGGCGGTCTATGACGAGTTGTGGGCGACCATCAGTGCCGGTAAAATTTGGCGTGGTGAACTGTGCAACCGAAAGCACACCGGCGAACACTATTGGGAAGCCACCGCGATCGCGCCGATCTTCGATGCAGGTGGTGAAATTTCGCACTTTGTCGCGGTCAAGGAAGATATCTCTGAGCGTCGCCGCGCCGAAAGCGCCTTGCAGCGCCGTCAAGAACGCGACGCCATTCTCGCCGATGTGACGCGGGTGCTTTTGGCCGAGGCCTCAGAGGAAGGCATGGAAGAAGCCCTGAAAATTTTGTGCACGGGCTTAAATGCGCAACGTAGCTTTTTGTTTCGCATTTGTGATGATGAAAAGACCATCAACAAGACCTATGAATGGTTATCCTGTGATGAGCCGTCTCAACGCGAGAGCACGGCGAGCGAACGCTTAGCTTGGTGTTTGGACCAGTACCGGTCCGGTCAAAGTATCGCCATCGACAATACCGCCGATCTGACCCATGAAGCTGAGGAACTGAAGAAAATTTTGCAGGCCAGCGATGTTCAAGCCAGCTTGCGCGCCCCCATCCAAATAGGCGATCGCTTTATCGGTTTTGTCGGTGTGGATGTCAAAGTCGGTCCAAGAGTGTGGAGCCATGACGACATCCGCCACGTCGAACGGGTTGCGGAAATCGTCGGTCTGGCATTGTTGCGCATGGACGCCGAAACGGAACTGCGCGAAACCCGCGACCGCGCCTATCGCGCCGAACAGAACCTCACCGACGCCATTGAAAGCATGCCCGCGGGCTTTGTGCTTTACGACCAGGATGGCTCTTTGGTGACATGCAATTCGCGTTTTCGCAACGATTACGGCTATAGCGAAGAACAGACCGCACCGGGCATTCACTTTACCGATTTGGGCCTGATCGACGTTCAGTCCGGCAGCGTGGTCGTGCCCGATGGCTACAAAGACGCGGACACGTATTTACAGACCAAGTTGAAGTATCGCCTTAAACTGGAAAGCACCTTCCCGGTGGTGCTCAAGGATGGTCGTCATTTGATGACGCGCGACCGCCGCACGTCGTCGGGCGGCTTGGTCAGCGTGCAAACCGACATCACCAAAATCAAGCAGACCGAAGACGCTTTGCGCACGTCGGAACGCAAGTTTTGGAGCGTCTTTCACGCCAGTCCCAGCCTGATGACCATTTCCGTTCTGCAAGATGGACGCTTTATCGACGTCAACGCCAAATGGGTCGAGGTCATGGGCTATGACTACAGTGAAGCTGTCGGCAAAACGGCGGAAGAACTTGGTGTGTGGCCGACGATTTTTACGCGCGAACGCATGTTGGACATGTTCGATGACAACGGCGTGCTGAGCAATTTCGAGACGCGCCTCAAAACCCGGGGCGGCAAAATGCGCGACCTTTTGATATCGGGCGTGCGCATGCACATCGACGATCAAGAGGCTTTGTTGCTGGTCCATCACGACATCACGGAACGCAAGAGCATGGAACACGCCCTGAAACGTTCAGAACAAGAAGTGCGCACCATTCTCGACAACATCGTCGAAGCGTTTTACCGCACCGACAATGAAGGCAACATCACCAAGTGCTCTGCCGCGGTTGAAAACCTGCTGGGTTACAGGCCTAGCGAATTGACCGGTACACCGGCACGTAACTTGTATGTCGATCCCGACGCGCGTGATGGGTATTTGCAGGCAATGAGCCAAAACGGCGGGCGGGTTCGCGATTATGAGGTGCGCCTGAAACGCAAAGACGGCAATGAAATTTGGGCGGCGTCGAGCGGTCATTATATCTATGACCGGGACGAAAATATTGTCGGCCTGGAAGGCACCACTCGAGACATTTCGCGGCGTAAAAAAGCCGAATATGAGCTGCTGCTGGCAAAAGAACAGGCCGAACAAGCTTCAGCCGCGAAGACTGAATTTCTGTCCGGCATGAGCCACGAATTACGTACGCCGTTGAATTCCATCATCGGATTTGCGCAGATGTTGGACCTGCACAGCGATCAGCCGCTGTCGGGCAAACAGACCGAATACCTCGACATCATCCGAACGTCTGGCGAACATTTGCTGACGTTGATCAATGAAATTTTAGACTTGGCCCGGGTCGAAGCCGGATGCATGCAAGTGCGTCTCGCCCCGGCCAGCGCCAACGCCGTGATCGAAGAATGTGTCACCCTTGTTGGGCCCTTGGCGTTGAAAAGATCGGTGAACTTTACGGTCGATACCGTGGATGATACGGACCTGATGATCAACGTCGATCGCATGAAATTCAAACAGATTTTGCTCAATTTGATGAGCAATGCGGTGAAGTACAACGTTGAAGGTGGACGTGTCGGGATCACCGTTAAAACCGATGGCAAAAGAAATCTACGTATCGACATAACCGACACCGGACACGGCCTCAGCGCCGACGATTGCGCGGAGCTGTTTAAACCGTTCCAGCGCCTCGGCGCGGAACGCACCGACGTCGAGGGCACCGGGCTCGGCCTGGTGCTTGCCAAACGCATGATCGACGCCATGGGTGGCGACATTCGCGTCACCAGCGCACCGGGCTTGGGCTCGACGTTTACGGTTGTCGTGCTGCTTGCACAAAGCTGAGCTAAGGCTTGAGCAATCCGCGTGCGATGACGTTGGCCTGGATTTCGGCGGCACCTTCAAAAATGTTGAGGATGCGGGCATCGACCAAAACCCGCGATACCGGATATTCCAGCGCATAACCGTTGCCGCCGTGCACTTGCAAGGCGTTGTCGGCATTGGACCATGCGACCCGCGCGGCCAGCAGTTTGGCCATGCCCGCTTCGATGTCGGAACGGTGGTCGAGGTCTTTTTCGCGCGCGGCGAAATAAGTGATCTGTCGCGCAATCTGGGTTTCCACCGCCATCCAGCCGAGCTTTCCGGCGACGCGTGGGAAGTTGACGATGGGCTGACCGAACTGGATGCGGTCATGGGCGTAGCGCAGGCCCAGTTCCAGCGCATTGGTGGCGACCCCGACGGCGCGCGCGGCGGTTTGAATGCGTGCCGCTTCGAACGTCGCCATCAATTGCTTGAAGCCTTGGCCTTCCTCAGCGCCCAACAGCGCCGATGCGGGGACTTCCAGATTGTCGAACGCCAGTTCGAATTCCTTCATACCGCGATAACCCAGCACCTCGATCTCGGTGCCGGTCATGCCGTCGAGCGGAAACGGGTTGCCATCTGTGCCGCGCGGCTTTTCGATGACGAACATCGACAGGCCCTTGTAGCCGGGCTCGTCCGGGTTGGTGCGCGCCAGCAGCGTCATCACGTCGGAGCGCGCTGCGTGGGTGATCCAGGTCTTGTTACCGGTGATGCGATAAACGTCGCCGTCGCGCACCGCGCGGGTTTTCAAACTTGCCAAATCCGATCCGGTGTTGGGTTCGGTGAACACGGCGGTGGGCAGAATCTCACCGCTCGCGATGGCGGGCAGGTACTTTTCTTTTTGCGCATCGGTGCCGCCCAGGCTGATCAGCTCTGCGGCAATCTCCGAACGCGTGCCCAATGACCCGACGCCGATGTAGCCGCGCGACAGTTCTTCGGTGACCACGCACATGGCGGTCTTGCCCATGTCCAGCCCGCCTAAGTCTTCCGCGATGGTCAGCCCAAACACACCTAATTCGGCCATTTGATTGACGATTTCATCGGGGATCAAGATGTCGTTGTCGTGCCATGTGGGCGCATTGGGCGCGACTTCATCGGCGGCGAAGCGGCGAAATTGCTCTTGCACCATGTCCAGCGTTTCATCACCCAAACCATCGTTGCCGAACATGGCTGTGTTGACGTCCAACAATTCGGCGATGCGCACACGGGCATGGTTTGAATTGCCGTCTTGGATCAGCGTCTTGACCGCGTCGGTGTAAAACCCGCGCACCGTTTCAGGGGCAACGCCCAGATCTCGCGGACGCACGATTTCGACTTGGCTGATGGGGATGCCGCCGGTCATTTGCGACAGATATTCCGCCGTTCCGACTTGCAAGATCAGGCGTTCCAACTCACCCAGCTGACCCTCAGCTTCAAGCCGTTCGGCCCAGCCGACCAAGTGCTCGATGGCGACGGCGTAGGTGCTCAGCCAGGCAAAGCCGTGGGCGGCGAATTGTTCCGCATCCAACAGTTTGGCGTCGATTTTACCGTCGCGCACGATCTTCGCTTGTACGCGGTCACGCGCAGTGTCGATCAAGGCGGTGCAGTCTTTGGCGGCTTGCTTGCAAAGCTCCAAGGCATTGTCGAGGGCATGATTTGTGGTGCTCATGATGTCCTCCTCAGCCTTCCAGGCAATCTTCAACGGTGCGTCGGCCGGGATGCACGGCTTGCACCAGCACCGCCATGTTGCCGGGCTTGTGTTCGTTGCGGCGCATTTTCATGTGCGCTTCGGGGATGTCGTCCCACGGGAAAACCTCGCTCATGCACGGGTCGATGCGCCGTTCGCAGACCAGTTTGTTGGCTTGAGCGGCTTGGCGCAAATGGGCGAAGTGGCTGCCTTGAATGCGCTTTTGACGCATCCACACAAAGCGCGCATCAAAGGTGATGTTGAAACCGGTGGTGCCGGCGCAAAACACCACCATGCCGCCGCGCTTGACCACAAAGGCTGAGACCGGGAAGGTCATTTCGCCGGGGTGTTCGAACACCATGTCGACATCGACGCCTTTACCGGTGATGTCCCAGATGGCCTTGCCGAATTTGCGGCTGCGCTTCATGTAATCGCGATAGCCTTCTTGGTCGTCAACGTCGGGCAATTGTCCCCAGCAATCGAAGTTCTTGCGGTTGATCACGCCCTTGGCGCCCAAGCGCATCACAAAGTCGCGCTTGTCTTCGTCTGAGATCACACCGATGGCGTTGGCCCCTGCCGTCGCGATCAGCTGGATCGCCATCGAACCCAAACCGCCAGACGCGCCCCAAACCAAAACGTTGTGGCCGGGGCGCAAGATGTGCGGGCGATGGCCGAACAGCATGCGGTACGCGGTCGCCAAGGTCAGCGTGTAGCACGCACTTTCTTCCCACGTCAGATGCTTGGGCCGGATCATCAATTGTTGTGCTTGCACGCGGGTGAACTGGGCGAAGGACCCGTCGGGGGTCTCATAACCCCAGATGCGCTGGCTGGGCGAAAACATCGGATCGCCGCCGTTGCGTTCTTCATCGTCGCCATCGTCTTGGTTACAATGCACCACCACTTCGTCGCCGACTTTCCAGCGTTTGACTTTTGATCCCACCGCCCACACGATCCCCGCCGCATCGGAACCGGCGACGTGAAACGGCTGCTTGTGCACATCGAACGGTGAAATCGGCAGACCCAGCGCGGCCCACACGCCGTTGTAGTTCACGCCTGCGGCCATCACCATGACCAGCACTTCGTGACTGTCGATTGTAGGGGTGTCGACCACTTCGACCTGCATCGCGCTGTCGGGTTCGCCATGACGTTCGCGGCGGATCGCCCACGCGTACATCTGTTTAGGGGTGTGCCCCAGCGGCGGAATTTCACCCAGTTCGTACAAATCTTTTTTCGGTTGGTTTGAGAGCACTTCGGCCATGCCGTCGGTGCTTTCGTCCAGTTTTGCCACAGCCATATCGGCCTCCATTTTTGCCCTGCTCATAGGACCCGTCCCTATCTTGATCCCAGCGTCATGCGGTCTTTTGCGACCGTGCGGGTTCGGGTCTTCATGTGTTGTGGTGATAAGTATGGGCGCATCTGAAAAAATATTGCAATGCACAATTTATTCCGCACTTGCGAAATATTGAGTGTTGGGGGACAATCCCTTAGGGAAACCGCCAAACAAAAAGGTGGGCCCACCATACTGGGAGAGCACTATGACCGATCCTATTGCAGATGCGAAAGCTAAGCAGGACAGCTCGGCGGAGGTCACAAAAGACCGCCCGTGGCTGTTTCGCACCTATTCCGGCCATTCGTCGGCGGCGGCGTCGAACGCGCTGTTTCGCACCAATTTGAGCCGCGGGCAAAGCGGTTTGTCGGTGGCGTTCGATCTGCCGACGCAAACCGCGTTGGACGCCGACGATGTGCTGGCGCGCGGTGAAGTGGGCAAAGTCGGTGTGCCGATTTCGCATCTTGGCGATATGAAACAACTGTTCGACGGCATTCCGTTGGATCAAATGAACACCTCGATGACCATCAACGCCGCCGCCCCTTGGCAGTTGGCGCTGTATATCGCCGCCGCCGAGGACCAGGGCGTGGAGCGGAGCCAGCTTGCGGGCACCACCCAAAACGACATCATCAAAGAGTATCTGTCGCGTGGCACTTATATTTTTCCGCCCGCGCCATCGATGCGTTTGGAAACCGATGTGATTTCTTTTGCGGCGCGCGAAATGCCGAAATGGAATCCGATGAACGTGTGCTCGTACCACCTGCAAGAAGCGGGCGCGGAACCGGCCGAAGAACTGGCCTTCGCCATGGCCAACGCGATCACGGTTTTGGACATGGTCAAAGCCCGCGGCGACATCGCCGATGAAGACTTCCCCCAAGTGGTCGGGCGGATCAGCTTTTTCTTGAACGCCGGTATCCGTTTCGTGACGGAGCTGTGCAAGGCCCGCGCGTTTACCGAGCTGTGGGACGAAATCGCCTTGCAGCGTTACGGTGTGCAAGACCCCAAGCTGCGGCGTTTTCGCTATGGCGTGCAGGTGAACTCGTTGGGCCTGACCGAGGCGCAACCGGAAAACAACGTTTATCGGATCATGATCGAAATGCTGTCGGTGGTGCTGTCGAAAAACGCCCGTGCGCGCGCGGTGCAGCTTCCGGCATGGAACGAGGCCTTGGGCCTGCCGCGCCCTTGGGATCAGCAATGGTCGTTGCGCTTGCAGCAAATCATGGCGTTCGAAACTGATCTGTTGGAATACGGCGATATCTTCGATGGATCGGATGAAATCACCGCCAAGGTCGAACAGCTCAAAGCCCAGGCGCGCGATGAACTGGCAGAGCTGGAAAAGATGGGCGGGGTGATCAGCGCGGTCGAGCAAGGTTATATGAAACAGCGCTTGGTCGAATCCAACGCCAAGCGTTTGTCCGCTATTCAAGCCGGTGAGCAGGTGGTGGTCGGGGTGAATAAATTCAGCGAAGGCGAAGCCTCGCCGCTGGTATCGGGTACGGAAACATTTTTGACCCCGGATGCAAAAGCGGAAAAAGCGCAGATCGAAAACCTCAAAGCTTGGCGTGCGGCGCGCGATGACGCGGCGGTTGAGGCTGCATTGAACGATTTACAATCCGCTGCGAAAGACGGACGCAACATCATGGACAGTTCAATCGTCTGCGCCAAGGCCGGGGTCACCACCGGGGAATGGGGCAACACCTTGCGCGCCGTGTTCGGCGAATACCGCGCGCCCACCGGCATCGCGGGCGCGGCGCGCGCGCCGATGGTGAATGCCGACGATGTGCGCGATGCGGTCGAAAGGCTCAGCACGAACCTTGGCAGTCGTCCGCGTTTGCTGGTCGCCAAGCCGGGCCTGGACGGTCATTCCAACGGGGCCGAACAAGTCGCCCTGGCGGCGCGCGACGCGGGCTTTGAAGTGATCTACGAAGGCATTCGCCAAACCCCGGCGGAAATCGTCGCCGCAGCGGTGCAAGAAGGCGTCAACGCGGTGGGCCTGTCGGTGCTGTCGGGTTCGCACTTGAGCTTGGTCGGCGATGTGATGGATGGCTTGAAAGCACGTGGTGCAGGGGATATCCCGGTGATCGTCGGCGGCATCATTCCCGAACGCGACATGGATACGCTCAAAAACATGGGCGTGGCGCGGGTGTTCACGCCCAAAGATTTCGATTTGAGCGCAATGTTGGCTGAAGTCGCCGATGTCATGGTGCGAAATTAGGGGGGCAAAATTAGGTGCTGGTTTTTTTCGCCACGGGTGCAATGACCGGAACCGGTACGGTTTTGTCATTAAAATCGCTGATGTTATCGACCTGGGTCTTGAAGGTTTCTTGCAGGTATTTGACCACGCCGGGACGATATTGTTCTTTCACCAGCGCCCAGGCGACAAACAGGCCGCCGTTTTTTTCATAGTAATTGATTTCGCGATTGTTGCCCGCATGGTGCAGCGCTGCGGCCAAGTCTTTGCTGTGACCGGCGTAGACCCATTCGGGGCGCACACCGGCGTGCCAAATCAAATAGACCCCACCAACGTTGTTGAGGCCCATTTCTTCGGGGTCCAAGGACAACAGTGGCGGGAACGTTCCAGCGGGCGTGTGGACCCAATTGGGGTCCACAGGTTCCGTGATCCGTTCCGGCTCATCACTGCCACCAAAACCAAACAGCGCCATTATTTTCAGTCCTAGCGTATCGCTACGTCAAAAATGTTTTGCTCACCTTGTGCATTGTGTTTATCGCACATGCACGCAGGATTATATGTACATCTACGGTAACTTCAAAACTGTTAATAATTTAACCCCAATGGAACCTCAGTCCTACACCAAAGCTGCGGTGGCCGCACCAAGCCAGTTGCGGGTCTTTTCATCCAATAGGGGTGATAATTCGGCGAAAACCTGGGCGTGATAGTCATCGATCCAGGTCCGTTCCGTCTCGCTCAAAAGGTTGAGCGAAATCAACGAACGGTCGATGGGCACCAGGGTGAGGGGCTCAAAACCCATCATTTCGCGTTCCGCCCCGCGCGGTGCGGGCATATCGCGCACATAAATGAGGTTTTCGATGCGAATGCCGAACGCGCCTTCTTTGTAATAGCCGGGCTCGTTTGAGATCACCATGCCCGCCGCCAGTTCCGAACCTTGTCCGCGCTTGGAAATGCCTTGCGGGCCTTCGTGAACGCCCAAATAGGTGCCGACCCCGTGGCCGGTGCCGTGATCGTAATCGATGCCGACTTCCCACAAAGCCCGGCGCGCCAAAACGTCGAGTTCCTGACCACGGGTGCCGCGCGGGAAATGTTGGTTGGAAATGGCGATGTGGCCTTTGAGCACGCGGGTGAACCGGTCACGCATTTCGGGGCTGGGGCTGTCGTTTTTCCCACCGATGAACACGGTGCGGGTCACGTCGGTGGTGCCGTCCAGATACTGCGCGCCGGAATCGACCAAATACAGCTCTCCCACCCGCAGCGCGCGGTCGGTTTTTTCGCTGACCCGGTAATGCACGATTGCGCCGTTGGGGCCGGAACCGGAAATGGTCGGAAAGCTGAGACCGCGAAAATGTTCGTTTTCAGCGCGCAAGCCGTCCAGCTTGGCGGCGGCGGTGAGTTCCGTGACGCCGCCTTTGGGCGCTTCGCTTTCCAGCCACGCCAAAAACCGCACCAGCGCCGCGCCATCGCGTTTGTGGGCGCGTTTGACGCCATCGATTTCCGCCGGGGTCTTTTTGGCCTTGGGCAGTTGGCAAGGGTCCACGCCGGGCAAAATGCGTCCGCCCGCTTTGGTTAGGCGCTCGACAATCCACGTCGGGGTTGCGCGGGTGGCGATGCGCACCGCTTTGTTATCTTTGCCCAGCGCATCCAACACAGCGGCCATCTCGCTGGGCTCACAAATCTCGACCTCGGCCCCCAGATGCGCGCGCGCTGCGTCGTCAACCCGTGCCCCATCGATGAACAGCTTGGCCGTGCCATCGGCGTTCAACAGCGCGTAAGCCAACACCAGCGGCGTGAACGGTACGTCGTCGGCGCGGATGTTGAACATCCAGGCCAGCGAATCGCCCGCCGCGATCATGGCGGCGTCGGCCCCGGCCTTTTGTAAATCCTGACCTAAACGTTCACGCTTGGCCTTGGACGTCAGCGGCGCGAACGGGGGCTCTAAAATCTCAAGCGGGCTGGACGGCGGTGCAGGGCGATCCGTCCACAGCGCATCGATGGGATTATCGCGTACCGCCACCAGATGGGATTCGGTGTCCGTGCACACCTGCTCATAGGCTTCCAACTGTGCGGGGGTGTGCAGCCACGGATCGTAAGCCAAACGGTCGCCCGGTTTCAGGCGCGTGCGCAGCCAGGCTTCGGGATTGGTGGTGGCGATGGCTTGCGGCGCGAAGATTTGGCCGTCGACCTCATCGCGCACCTGTAAGGTGTAGCGTCCATCGACAAAGATCGCCGCTTCGTCCTTCAACACAATGGCCAACCCGGCAGAGCCGTTAAAGCCGGTCAAGCGCGCCAGTCGTTCGGCGCTGGGCGGCAGGTATTCGCTTTGGTTGGCGTCGGCGTGCGGCACCAAGAATCCAACGAAATTGTCAGCGGTCAGGCGTGCGCGCAGCTGTGCGCAAAGCGCCGGATCGTATGCGATGAGGATGTCATCAGACATGGACGGTGGGTTCCTTGATGAAGAGCTGTTTATAGAAGCTAGGGGCCCAGGCGGCAGATGACAAGAGCGCAGCGTATTTCTTTAGGTATGCATTTTGCGCATATCAGATGCGGTCAAATGGCAATTTTAACGGGGGGTGAAATGCGTATACTGCATATCGTCTCCCCCGACAAACGGATCAGCCCTAAGGTTGACCACAACTGGAGTGATAAACATGACCTACAGCATCGACGCCCATGAATTGCGCGCTCAAGCCTTTTTGCAGGCATTCAAAGATATTTCCGCATGGACCAAGCAAGCGGTGTCCATGATCAAAAGCCAATTTCACGGGTCTGCCAGCCTCGGCCACACCGCGTAATTGATTTAAGCTTGGTCTAACTCCCAGGTTTAATCTGGGCGTTTAAGCTCCGCGACCACCGGCGCATGGTACGATTCCGGCGCGCCGGTTACGGCGGCAGGGCTGCCGACCTCATCGTGAAGGGCTTCGTTGTGGCATTCCACATGTCCCAGCCAGCCGAGCAATTGCGGTGACAGCAAAACGTGATCGGCCATGTGTGGGCGACCGCGGTGAATCACGGAAAAGCGCTGGCTTTCCGGCAGGCCGCGTTCCGCGGCAATCAACATTCGTGATGCCAACGACCCATCGCCGGTGTCTTCTTCATCGCCTTTGATGATGCGCACCGGGGCTTCGGTGTCGTCGGAATTGAAATCCCCCACCACCGCGACCAGGGCATCCGGTTCCAAATCGAACAGACGGTCGAGAAAGGTCCTGACTTCCAACGCTTGACCGGCGGCTTTGATGGTGGCGAGGAAAAAGCCTTCCGCCCAACCGGGCATGCTTTTCCAACTGAAGCGGTCGTGCTTTTGGCCCGCGACGAAGGCAGCGCGCGGTGCACGCAGATGCACGTTGACCACCACCAACTTGCGATCATCGCCCAAATCCACATCGACATACAAAAACGGACGGTCCCATTCAACCGGCACCGGCGCGTCTTGTGGCGGGTCGGATGTGGTGCAGCGAAACAGCGGCGCGTCGACCAGATGATTCCACACTTCGTCCGCGCCCAAGATGGGAAATTTCGACAAGGTCACCAGATTGTGGCGATCGCGCACCCCCCGCCCCGAAGGGCTCTTGGTCACGGCGCGGTGGTAGGTTTCGTAAATTGTGCCTTCTAAAACCGCATCCAGCGCGCTGAGGCTACGGTGCGAACCATCCGTGTTCAGTTGGCCGTTCACTTCTTGCAGACATAAAATGTCAGCGCGCAGGCGCACCAATTGTGGCCGCAACGCACGGATGCGATCTTGCAAGGAACTGCGTGCGCGCGGCGGCACGTCCAGGCTTTCCATGTTGAACGTGGCGATGCGCACGGGGGCTAAATGGGGGGCTGAGGGTGTTGAGGCGTCGTCGTCGTTGCTCATGCGCAGCCCCCTCGCCTCAGCGGACCAAACGATCGGAAGGCAAGCGCACGGATACGGTGGTGCCTTGCTGAGGTTCGGATTCGATCAGCAGTTTGCCGTCATGCAGTTCGACAAAGCTTTTGGTCAGCGGCAAGCCCAACCCGGTGCCGTCGAATTTGCGCGCCAGCTTGCTGTCCACCTGACCGAACGGCGTCAGGGCGGTGGCGATTTCGTCTTCGCTCATGCCGATGCCGGTGTCGGTAATGGTGATCAGCAACTCGTTGGTTTTGTTCAGTGATGCCTTCACGGTCACCTTGCCGCCTTCGGGCGTGAACTTCACCGCGTTGGACAAAATGTTGAGCAGCACTTGCTTGATGCGCTGGCTGTCGACCATCAGGTCGGGCAGGTCCTTGGGCACGCGCCGTGTCAGCGACAAGCCCGCTTCGGTCGCGCGGTCGCGGATCAAGCGGGTGGCGGCATCGGTCAGCTCCGCGACCGAGATGCGTTCGGGGCGCAGTTCCATGCGCCCGGCCTCGATCCGGGAAACATCCAAGATGTCGTTGATCACCGCCAACAGGTGCGAACCGGAATCGCGAATGTTTTCAATGTATTCTTGGTAGCGTGGCTCGACCCCGCCAAACAGGCCCGACAGCATCACATCGGAAAATCCGATGATGGCGTTCAAGGGTGTGCGCAGTTCGTGCGACATGTTGGCGAGGAATTCGGTTTTGACGCGGCTGGCGATTTCGGCGCGTTCCTTGGCTTCGATCAGCTGATGCTTGGATTCGATGCGCTGCGTGATGTCGGCGACGGAACCGGCCATGCGGTACACCCATCCAGCTTTATCGCGCAGCGCCATGCCGGAAATGCGGATCCAGCGCGCGCCGCCTTCTTTGTGGCGCAGGCGGCATTCGGCGAAGAACGATGGAGTTTCGCCCTTGAGATGACGGGTTAAGCGGTATTGATAATCGCCACGATCATCGGGATGGATCAGGCGCAGCCACGACTTGGCCTTGATGAAATTGGTTTTATAGCCGGTCAGATCGCGAATTTTGGCGGAGATATAAAGCTGATCGGAATGCATATCCCAATCCCAGATGCCTTCCCCCGCACCGCTGATGGCAAGCTCATAACGTTCACGGCTTTCTTGAAGCGCTTGTTCGCTTTTTTTGCGCTCAGATATGTCGCGGACCACGCCGATGAACAAAGACGTGCCATCGCGCTTGAGCTCACTGACCGAAAGGTCCAAAGGAAATTGGCCGCCGTTCTTGTGCAACCCCATGACCTCGCGGCCTTTGCCGATGATGGTGGGTTTTTTTGTGTCGTTATAGCGCTTCAGATATCCGTCATGGGCATCAGCATAAGCTGAAGGCATCAGCATTTTGACGTTGTTGCCGATCACGTCCTGGGCACGGTAGCCAAAGGTTTTTTCCGCCGCCGGATTGAACGATTGAACAATGCCGCGCTCATCAATGGTGATGATGCCGTCGACCACGGTTTCCATAATGCCTTGCAATTGCACGTCGCGATGAATGAGCGCTTCGGCCGCGCGTTTGCGATCGGATGTATCGCGTGCCACCAGCATCACGGTTTTCAAACCGCGTTCGGAAAACGGCAAGGCCGACAGTTCCGCATCGATGATCACGCCGTCGACGCGCAGCAAGCGTATCGGCATCCATTTTTCTTCGAACAGGTGTTCGATTTCGTCGTGCAAGATGGCGCGGAAATCGGGATGTACGTAAGCGTCGAACGATTGGCCGATGAACGAACCGGGGGTTTCTGCATTCAACATCTCCGCCCCTGCGGAATTCATCAAGGTGATGATGCCATCGGTGACCACGCAGGTCAGGTCCGGCGCCATTTCAACCAGCTTGCGGTAGCGGGTTTCCGCATCCAAAAGCGAGGCTTCCATGTCCTTGATGTGGGTGATGTCGGTGTGCAGGCTGAGCACTTGGCCTTCGCGGGTGCGCTGTTCGTGGATGCGCCACCACCGTCCGCCACGGTAAATTTCTTGATGCGAAGGCTGGGGGTGCAGACGTTCGGCGAGCTTTTCTTCGACCCACTTGCCCATCCGCCCTTGGGCTTCTTTGATATCGAGGCGCTGGGCGGCTTCGGTGAGGATGTCTTTGAGGGTGGCCCCGGGAATGATCATGTCATCCAGCGCCGGGTAGAGCTTGGCGTAGCCTTCACTGGCCGCCATCAGGTTGCCGTCGTGATCGTAAATCACAAACGCTTCGTCGCTAGCGTTGGTGCGCGCCGCGTGTTGTAGGGCATCGACGCGGCTGACTTCGGCAATTTCGTGTTGGACGACGCTCTTTTTGGCGTCATGGTATTTGCGCTGGCTTTCCAGCTGCGGCGTGATGTTGTGCGCGGCACCGCGGTAGCCGCGGAACATATTGTTGTCGCTGTAAAACGGAATGCCCGAAAGGGTGAAGTGCAAGATGCTGCCGTCCGCCGCGATCAGCGAACAGGCGATGTCGCTGAACGGTTCGCGATGTTCCAAGGTGAACACCACCGGGCTGTCGATCAGACCTTGCTGGTCGATGCGATCGTCGGCCAGCACGACTTGCTGCAAGGTTCGGCCCTTGAGCGCTTCGGGCGGCAATCCGGTGGTTTCCATGAAACGGTCGGAAATGAACGTCAGCTCGAGGATTTCATTGGTTTCCCAAATCCAATCGCCCACGGTCGAGACGATATCGTGCAAACGCTGCTCAGGACTATCGGGGCGCGGGGGCATTTTGATGCGCCGTGGCTGCGGATTTCCGCCAGCGGCGATAAGGGGTGTTTTCTGAGCGGTCATTCAAGTCCTTGCCTTAACGGCGATGGTGTTTGCGCCCTTTTGGCGTGGCACCATTATACGTTTGTTGTATCAGGGAAGCTTCCCTGTAATCAACCAATGTGGATCAGCGCCCAGCCCGTGCGAGCAGCCTATGGTTTTCGCGGGCCGAGCGTTTGTGCCAAATAGTTGACCGTTTCGGGCGCATCCCATTCCAAAACGCCCAAAACGCGCCCGACCAACTGGCCTTCGGCATCGATCAAAACTGTGGTGGGCAGGCCTTCGACGCCGACTTTACGCGACAGCTTGCCTTTGACGTCATAAAAAACGCCGAGGTTTTCGATGGAATTCGCGGCGAAAAACGGCGGTACCTTTTTCAGCGCCTTGCGGTCTTCGGAAACCGCGATCACATCGACGCCGTGTTCTTTCAGTTTCGCCGCCAATCGGTCCAGCGCGGGCATTTCGCGCACGCACGGCGCGCACCATGTGGCCCAAAAGTTCAAAACCACGCCGCGTCCTTTGAGCGATGCGATGGTGATTTCTTCTTTTGTCGCGTTGAAAAAGGGCGTATCAAGCGCACCTTCGCCGGTGACGGCTGGGCGCAATTTGTTGGCCAATTCCAGGGGAATTTCGACTTGATCGGCCTCGGCACTTGCAACATGGCCGGATATCACCAAAATGGCGGCAAAGCTTAACGCGGCTGTCCGAAGCACCATGCCAAATCGGGAACGAAGACGGGTGTGTGTGTTCTTAACTTTTGACTGAAGCATTTTTCGGTTCATCTTAGGTCCAGATACCATGAGCAACAACGACGATAACAGCACCACCAGCACCATTTGGGGCGGACGTTTCGAAGCCGGGCCATCGGCCGTGATGGAAGAAATCAACGCTTCCATCGGTTTCGACAAACGCTTGTACGCCCAAGACATTCGCGGCTCGCGCGCACATGCCCAAATGCTGGCTGCTCAGGGCATCATAACCGAACAGGACGCCAAATCCATCCTTGAAGGTTTGGACGCGGTCGAAGCGGAAATCGTTGAGGGTTCGTTTCAGTTTTCGCGCGCGCTGGAAGACATTCATATGAACGTCGAGAGCCGCCTGCGCGAAAAAATCGGCGATGCGGCGGGACGTCTGCACACCGGGCGATCGCGCAACGATCAAGTGGCGACAGACCTGAAATTGTGGGTGCGCGATGCGCTCGACGGGCTCGACGGTGCGCTGAAGGACTTGCAAACCGCGCTGATTGATCGCGCCGAAGAACATGCCGCCACGGTGATGCCGGGCTTTACCCATCTGCAAGCCGCGCAGCCGGTGACGCTGGGCCATCATCTGCTCGCCTACACCGAAATGTTGGGCCGGGACCGGTCCCGCGTGCAAGATTGCCGCGCGCGGATGAACGAATGCCCGTTGGGTTCGGCGGCGTTGGCGGGGACGTCGTTCCCCATCGATCGCGAAGCCACCGCGGCGGCGTTGGGTTTTGATCGCCCGACGCAGAACTCGCTGGATTCGGTTTCGGATCGCGATTTCGCGTTGGAATATCTCAGCGTGCTGTCGATCTTGAGTGTGCACCTGTCGCGCATGGCCGAAGAAATGGTCATTTGGGCGTCACAGCAATTCGGTTTCATCCGGGTGTCCGACGATTTTTCGTCCGGCAGCTCGATCATGCCGCAAAAGCGCAACCCCGACGCATCCGAACTGGTGCGCGGCAAAGCGGGGCGGGTGTTCGGCGCGCTGATGGGCTTGCTTACGGTGATGAAGGGCCTGCCGCTGACCTACGGCAAGGATATGCAAGAAGACAAAGAGCCGGTGTTCGACGCGTCCGATACCGCGGAGCTGTGCGTCACCGCCATGACCGGGATGTTCAAATCCGCGACGTTTAATGTTGAGCGCATGAAAGACGACGCGGGCAAAGGCTTCACCACCGCAACCGATCTGGCCGACTGGCTGGTGCGGGTGCTGGGCATGCCGTTTCGCGATGCTCACCACGTCACCGGCGCGCTGGTGAAGATGGCCGAAGACCAAGGCTGCGGCCTGGAAGATTTGTCGCTGGCCGACATGCAAACCGTGGACGCTGGGCTGACGGAAGAAATCTTTACGGTGCTCGGCGTCGACAATTCGGTGTCCAGCCGCACCAGCTTGGGCGGCACCTCGCCCGCCAATGTGTTGGCGCAAGTCGCCCATGCGCGCGAAAGGTTTTTGACATGAGCCGTTTTTTGATCGTCGCCGTCGCGTTGTTGCTGGTCGCGGGTTCTTTGAGCGCCTGCGGTCGTAAGGGTGACCCCGACGCGCCGCCGGGCTCGACTTATCCGCGTTCCTATCCCAATCAATAAGGCCATTTCGATGGATTACTTCAACTACAAAAACGGCCACCTGCACGCCGAAGACGTCGCGCTCAGCGACATCGCCGAACAGGTCGGCACGCCGTTTTACGCTTATTCCACCGCCACCCTGACGCGTCACTTCAACGTGTTCGCCGACGCTTTACGCGGTTTGAACGCGCTGGTGTGCTATGCGGTCAAAGCCAATTCCAACCAAGCCGTGATCCGCACCTTGGCGGGCCTGGGTGCGGGTGCCGACGTGGTGTCGGGCGGTGAGCTGACGCGGGCCTTAAAAGCGGGTGTGAAAGCGCGCAACATCGTCTTTTCCGGGGTCGGTAAATCCGAAGCTGAAATCCGCATGGCGCTGAGTGCGGGCATCAAGCAGATCAACGTCGAATCCGAACCGGAGCTGGAACGTATCAGCGCGGTGGCGTCGGACATGGGCGTGGTGGCGCCGATCGCGCTGCGCGTCAATCCGGACGTTGACGCCAATACCCACGAAAAAATCAGCACCGGCAAGCTGGAAAACAAATTCGGCATCGAATGGACCCGGGTACACGAGGTTTATACCAAAGCCGCCAACTTGCCGGGCATCAACGCGCGCGGCTTGGCGATGCACATCGGTTCGCAATTGCTCGATCTTCAGCCGTTTCGCGATGCCTACGTGCGTGCAGGCGATCTGGTGGCGATGCTGCGCGCCGACGGCTTGAGCGTTGAGGTCATGGACATCGGCGGCGGTCTTGGCATTCCCTACGGCGATGAAGGCGAATCCGACGCACCCGATCCCGAGGCCTACGCCCAAGTGGTGCGTGAAACCCTGGGCGGTTTGGATGTCGAGCTGGTGCTGGAACCAGGGCGCATGATCACCGGCAATTCCGGCATTTTGGTCACCCGGGTGATTTATGTGAAAGAAGGCGCGACGCGCACCTTCTTGATCGTCGACGCGGGCATGAACGACTTGATCCGCCCGACGCTGTATAGCGCCTATCACAACATCGTCACGGAGCTTGAACCGGCCAAGGACGCCGATTTGATCGACGTCGACATCGTCGGCCCGATTTGTGAAACCGGCGATACCTTCGCCAAGGGCCGCCGTCTGCCAGCCGTGAAAGCAGGTGATTTGTTGGTGATGCGCACCGCTGGCGCTTATGGCGCGGTGCAGTCGTCAACCTACAACACCCGCCCGCTGATCGCCGAGGTGATGGTGAACGGTGACCAACACGCCGTGGTGCGCGAACGCATGGACGTCGAAGACATCATCGCGATGGATCGTCTGCCCGATTGGCTGGACGACTGACGATTGATTGATGGCGCAAAGAAAGGGGCTTAGTTGCCGTTTTCGCCAGCCGCAGCATCGTCACGGTTGACGAAGCCGAGTTCCATGGAGCGGGCGGTGCCGGGCGGGTTTTCAAACTCGACCTTGAACGGAACCGTTTCCCCCGGCTCCAGTTGGGTTTTCGACAATTCCATGGTCTGGACGCGGACTTCTTTGCCGTCGACGTTGGTCAGGGCGACTTTCAGCAACGGTACGGGAATGATTTTGTCTTCGACGTTGGCGACCACGCCTTCGACGATCAAGTAATCGATGGCGTTGCGCACGTCGCGCCGTCCAACAACGTCTTGGTGGGCGAGACCTTCGCCGGGCTCAACTTTATGAATGCCCGCAGCGACGTAATAGTCTTTGGTCATCGGCATGGCTTTGATGATCGCATCCTTGGCCAAGAACGCCGTCAGCGCGGTGCCGATGAACAGCACCGCGAACACGACGCCAATGATCATGGCGACGGGCTTTTTCTTTTCCGGCGGCGGATTTTTGAAACGCGGGCGGCCAACGGGGATTTCGTCGTCGTCGTCGCGCGGCATGGGTTCTGACAGGCCGTCCGGGATCGGGTCGATGGCGTCGTCTTCGACTTCGATGGTCTCAGCCTCGTCATCGTCGACGTTGGTGTCGATCATCGATTCGATGGCCGGAATGGTGGCTTCTTCTTCGCCGAACAGGTTATCGAGCTCATCTTGCGACAGAGCTTCTCCCTCGGCTTCCGGTTCGGGCTCAGGTTCTGGTTCGGGCTCCGGCTCGGGTTCCGGCTCCGGTTCGGGCTCAGGAATGGGTTCGGGTTCCGGCTCGGGCTCCGGTTCGGGCGGCGGAGGTGGCGGCGCCACGGCCTCCGGTGCCGGAGCAGGTGGTGCCACGGGTGCGGGCGCAGGGGCCGCAGCGACCGGAACGGGGATGGTCATTTGCTGTTCGCGGACTTCGACCGAATGGACCACCGACTGCTGCCAAGCGTAGCCGCAGCGTGCACAACGCATCATCGACCCGGTCGGCTTAATGGCCTCAGGCTTGATATCGTAGTGAGTTGCACAGTTTGGACAGGTGATAATCATTGCGACATCAGTATGTGTTAACCTCTTGCCTTTATAGGTGTTTGTACGATTCAACGCAAGCAAGGCGGTCAGTCTTGTTGTGGACTTCTCAGTACCGCCCGTGCCATCGTATGCGCCGTCGCCACCAAAACCGCCCCTTATCGGCTGATCACGCACCAAAATGCGGGTTGAAAATAAGGGAAACGTAACATGCATTTAAGGACTTAAGCTTTCGTGGATATCGATCCCGCCACCTCTATCGCCCGATTCGAAAACGTCGGTTTGCGCTACGGTCTTGGGCCCGAAGTGCTGCAAGATGTAACTTTCGAGCTCAAACCCGGCTCATACCATTTTTTGGTGGGGCCCTCGGGCGCGGGTAAATCGTCGCTTTTGAAGCTGATGTATCTGGCCCATCGTCCGTCGCGTGGCTTGGTGCACCTGTTTGGGCACGATATCGCCACTGCGGCGCGCGATGCGCTGCCGGCGCTGCGGCGTTCCATCGGCGTGGTGTTTCAGGAATATCGCCTCCTTGAGCACCTTTCGACGTTTGACAACGTGGCGTTGCCGTTGCGTGTCGCGGGCATGCGCGAAGCCGATATCAAGCGCCACGTGGAAGAGCTGTTGGTGTGGGTCGGCCTCAAAGACCATATGAACGCCCGTCCGCCGACCTTGTCGGGTGGGCAAAAGCAACGCGCCTCGATCGCCCGCGCGGTGATCGCGCGGCCCAGCCTGTTGATGGCGGATGAACCGACCGGCAACGTCGACGACCGCATGGGCTATCGCTTGATGCACCTGTTTGAAGAGCTCAACAAGCTCGGCACCACCATCGTCGTCGCCACCCATAACGAAGCCATGGTCCGCGAACTGGGCCATCCGGTGATGCGTTTGGATGGTGGGCATATGCACATCACGCCGGGCACCAAGTTTGACATCAATTCGAGCGTGTCCAATCCGCGCGCGGCCACCCCCAATCGGGGGGGCGGTCTATGATCTTTTCGCGCCGCACCGATCTGCCGTTGGACCGCGATGCGCTGAGCCGCTTTTTGCCGTGGCTGATTGCGTTCATGGTCTATTTGGCGGCCTTGGCCCAAGCCGGTCTGGTCACCTTGGATGAGCTGGCCCGGCGTTGGGACACCGGCATGGCGGCGACGCTGACGGTGCAAATTCCGGCCAATCCCGATGCCAGCGAAGCCGCCAACGCGCGGGTGCTGCAAAGCGCCGTGAACATGCTGTCACAAACCACCGGCGTGGTGAGCACCACCGTGGTCAGCGAGCAAAAGGTCCTGCAACTGCTAAGCCCCTGGCTGGGGGTGGTGCAGGCCGTCGACGTGCCGCTGCCGCGCTTGATCGATGTGGAAACCGACCCCGACATCAAGCTCGACGTACGGGTATTGCAGCAAAAGCTATCGCGCACCATCGAAGGTGCGGAGGTCGACGACCACGGCGTGTGGTTGGCGCGCTTGATCGAAATGGTGCGCACGTTGGAAGCTTTAGCCGCAGGCGTTTTGGCTTTGATCGTGTCGGCGGCGATGGGCACGGTGATCTTCACCACCCGCACCGGACTGACGGTGCACGCCGAAGCGATCGAGGTTTTGCACCTGACCGGCGCGCAAGACAGTTACATCGCCAAGCAGTTCGCGGGCCGTGCTTCGGCGATGGGCTTTAAGGGTGGGGTGATCGGCCTTGTTCTGGCCGCATTGACGCTGTTTATTTTGAGCACTGTCGCTGAGCGCTTGCAGGCGGGTATGCTGCCCGATATGACATTGCCGGTGGCGGGCTGGGTGTCCTTGGCGGCGTTGCCTTTGGCGGCGGGGCTGGTCGCGGGCCTGACGGCGCGCTTCACCGTGATGCGCACTTTGAGAAGGATGATCTAACATGAGCCGCCCACCGCATCGCCGCCCGGGCCATACCATCAGCCGTTTCGGCGGCGCGCTGATTTTGCTGGCTGGTGTCTGGGGGGCTGGATTGTTCCAGTTCGCCGATGCCATTCCGGTGGAAGTTGCGGACGCTGAGACCCGCACCGACGCCATCGTGGTGCTCACCGGCGGCAGCGGGCGTCTCGACGAAGGGCTGATGCTGTTGGAGCGTGGTGCCGCGAAAAAGCTTTACATATCAGGTGTCTATCAAGGCATCGATATGCAAAACCTACTCGAAGCGTATCGCCGCAATCCACAAGACTTGAATTGCTGTGTCAGTATCGGTCACGCCGTTGACACCATTTCCAACGCCACCGAAACGCGCGATTGGGTGCGTGAAAACAACATCACCAGCGTGCGCTTGGTGACGTCGGGCTATCATATGCCGCGTTCGGTTTTGGAATTTGAAAATGCGTTACCCGAGGTCACGTTGATTCCCCATCCGGTGTTTCCGCCCCATGTGAAACAGCAACAGTGGTGGGCGTGGCCCGGCACCACCGGCTTGATCGTCGGCGAATACAACAAATTCATGTTGGCGTGGGCGCGCCATAAATTGATGGCTTTGCTTAAATAACCGCACACTTTCATTGGGGCACACATGACCGCGATCCGATCCTTTTTGTTCAACACCGTGTTTTTCGTCGGCGGCTTTGTGTTCGCCATTGTGCTGCTGCCGTGCTTGGTGTTGCCGCGCCGGGCGTCGCAGGCGGGGTTGAAGCTGTGGGGCGCGACCATGATGTGGTTCTTGAAGCTGATTGCGGGCCTCAATTACGAGGTGCGCGGCCTGGAAAATCTGCCCTCTGAGCCCTGTATTTTCGCCTGCAAGCATCAAAGCGCGTGGGAAACGGGCATGTTTCACCAGCTGGTTCACGACCCGGCCTATATCTTGAAAAAAGAACTGCTCTCGATCCCGTTTTTCGGCTGGTACTTGGCGCGCGGCGGGGCCATCGCGATCGATCGCAAAGCCGGCGCATCGGCGTTGAAGTTGATGATCAAGGGCACCGAGGACCGTTTGGCGCGCGGCCAAAACGTGGTGATCTTCCCCGAAGGCACGCGTTCCGCGCCGGGCAAGCCGGGCACCTATCACCCGGGCGTGGCGGCGTTGTACAAGGGCGTGGATGCCCCGGTGGTGCCGGTGGCGTTGAATTCGGGACTGTTTTGGCAGCGGCGCAGTTTTCTCAAACGTCCCGGTCGCATCACCATTGAATTCTTGCCCGCCATCGCCCCCGGTCAGGATCGCAAAGCGTTCATGCGCGAGCTGAAAACCCAGATCGAGAACGGCTCCAACCGCCTCATCGACGAAGCGCGCGGTGTGTATCCGCAAGCGTTGCCCGCGGCTTCCGTCGAAACTGCTGACGATACGGCGTAAAGCTCTCAGCCGGTCTCAACGATCTTCAACAAGCTCTTGAATCTAGCCCGATTTTTGCCTGTGGATAAAATCGTGGACTAATTTGTGACGTGGTTTTTGTGTTTTCCACAGATGCCTCGGGATATGTGCATAAGACAATGCGTGCCATCCGGGCGGGGTTGTGTAGGATGCGGGGGCTTAAGAGGTCGGGTCAAATCCGCAAAGGAAACGTAACAAGAACATTGCGTTGACCAAAAAACGGCCCGAGCGTACACTAGAGGGATTGAAGTTATTGAATATTGTACAATATCAATAACTTAATGAGGTAAATTTTACGATTTCAATATCGGTGCATATGCACCGGTAGGCTGTATCTGCTTTTGTAACATACAGCTGTAGGCAGGAGCGTTCAAAACCATGGTGCCGATGACCCCGATTTCCCAGCACATCTGGGATATGAAGTACCGCCTCAAGGGTGCGGACGGTCGGCCTGTGGACAAGAACATCGAAGACACTTGGCAGCGTGTGGCCAAATCGTTGGCCGCGCCTGAAAAAAATCCCGAACTGTGGCAGCAGCGTTTCTTTGAAATGATGAACGCTTTTCAGTTTTTACCGGCGGGCCGGATCATCGCCGGTGCGGGGGCTGAGCGCAAAGTCACGCTGTTCAATTGCTTCGTCATGGGTGATATTCCCGATTCCATGGGCGGTATCTTTGAAAACCTCAAAGAAGCTTCGCTGACCATGCAACAGGGCGGCGGCATCGGTTACGATTTTTCGACCCTGCGGCCCAAGGGTGCGGTGGTGGAAAAGATCGGCGCCGACGCGTCCGGCCCGTTGAGCTTTATGGATGTGTGGGATTCCATGTGCCGCACCATCATGAGCGCCGGATCGCGGCGCGGCGCGATGATGGGGGTGATGCGCTGCGACCATCCCGACATTGAAGCGTTCATCGAAGCCAAGCAAGAACCCGGCCGTCTGCGTATGTTCAATCTGTCGGTGTTGGTCACCGATCCGTTCATGGACGCGGTCAAGGCAGGCGACAGCTGGGATCTGAAATTCGAAGGCGAAACCTACAAAACTCTGCCGGCGCGCGAATTGTGGGACAAGATCACCCGCGCGACCTATGCCTATGCGGAACCGGGCGTGATTTTCATCGATCGCATCAACCGCATGAACAACCTCAGCTATTGCGAAACCATTCACGCCACCAATCCCTGCGGTGAGCAACCGTTGCCGCCTTACGGGGCATGCTTGCTGGGTTCGATCAATCTGGCACGGATGGTGACGGATCCGTTCACCGATCAAGCCACCATCGATATCGAAACGCTCAGTGACAAGGTCACCACGGCGGTGCGCTTGATGGACAACGTCATCGATGTGTCGCGGTTTCCGCTGATCGAACAAGAAAACGAAGCCAAAGCCAAGCGCCGCATCGGTTTGGGCGTCACAGGGCTTGGCGATGCGCTGATTTTGTGCGGCGCGCGCTATGGCGGCGACGCGGCGGTGCGCTTGACCGAAACGTGGATGAAAGCGATCGAGCGCGCGGCTTATCTGGCATCGACGGAGTTGGCCGCCGAAAAAGGCGCGTTCCCGCTTTATGATGCTGAAAAGTATCTTCAAGGCGAAATGATCCAGCGCTTGGACGCCGACGTGCAAGATGCCATTCGCGCCCACGGCATCCGCAACGCGCTGATCACCTCAATCGCGCCGACCGGCACCATTTCGCTGTTCGCCGACAACGTGTCCAGCGGGTTGGAGCCGGTGTTCAGCTTCACCTATACCCGCCATGTGTTGCAGCCCGACGGCACGCGCAAGGAAGAAGAAGTTTCCGACTACGCGTATCGGCTCTATCGCAAACTGTATGGCGAGAACGCGCCGCTCACCGATGCGTTCGTCGATGCCCAACAACTCAGCCCGCGCGACCATCTGGTGATGCAGGCAGCGGTGCAAAAGTACGTCGACAGCTCCATTTCCAAGACCATCAATTGCCCCGAAGAAATCAGCTTCGACGCCTTCAAAGACATTTATATGGAAGCTTACGATCTGGGGCTTAAAGGTTGCACCACCTATCGGCCCAACGACGTCACCGGGGCGGTGTTGGAAGTCAAAGGCAAAAAGAAAAGCCCGTCGGCCAAGGAACCCGAACAGACATCCTTGCCGTTTGACAAGCCTTCCGCAGCGGTCAAGCCCAAGGATCAAGGCGACAGCGGCGCAATCCACCGCATGTTCGAGCCGCTGGAACGCCCGGAATTCCTCAAGGGTCACACCTACAAGCTCAACTGGCCGGAAAGCGAGCACGCGCTCTACGTCACCATCAACGACTATATCGACGATGGCCGCGAGCGCCCGTTCGAGGTGTTCATCAACTCCAAAAACATGGATCACTACGCCTGGACGGTGGCGCTGTGTCGGATGATTTCGGCGGTGTTCAGGCGCGGCGGCGATGTGTCGTTCGTGGTCGAAGAGCTCAAAAACGTGTTCGATCCGCGCGGCGGTCACTGGGTCGGCGGCAAATACGTGCCGTCGTTGCTGGCGGCATTGGGCGAAGTGATCGAACGCCACATGATCGCCATCGGCTTCTTGAAGGGCAGCGAACCGTTACGCGCGCCCGAATCAGAGGCTCAAGTCGTCAACTTGGAACCGGCCCCCGGTCACAGCTTCGACGAGCACGCCGAATTGAAGCACAAGCACGACAACGATCATGGTCAGGGGCATACCCACGACGCCCGCATGCGCTTTTGCCCCAAATGCAACCAACCCGGCCTGATCAAGCAAGAAGGCTGCGATACGTGCTTGGAATGCGGTTATTCGAAGTGCGGGTGATGTCTTAGGCTTTGGGGGTTTCGGACTGTAAGTCCCGCGCCATTTTCAAAACCTGATGCAACTGCGTATCGGGAATACCCAGGTCGTCGATGTGTTCGACGGAGCTGGCGAGGTAGTCGATGGCGGGGCCTTTTTTACCGACGCCTTGGGCAACCAATTGGGCTTGTTCTTCCAGACTTAGAGCTCCGGCAAATTGTTCGTGTTCGCGGCGCACGACGAAGGTGTAAGCGGCCACCTTGCGACCGTCGCTGAGCTGCGTTTCCAAAAAGTGCGGGCAGTAGACCTTGGTCACCTGTTCACGCTCGTCCAGGTAGGCGACGGTGGCCTCGACCCGATCAGGGGCGACGCGAAACGCCCGCCCACAGCACGATCCGCCCCGGTCCAAGCCCATCACCAGCCCCGGATGCTGAGGCGTGCCGCGGTAAATGGTCGAAAGGATGCACAGGCTGCGGTGATAGCCGTGGATCAGGCCCGGTTGCGCTTCTTCATAGGCAAAGCCTGGGTCCCACATCAGTGAGCCATAGGCATAAACCCAGAATTCGTCTGGCCAAGGTTGTGGGGGCACGGTGCGAATGGTCTTGGGCGGGTTCATCATGACGGGCATGCTAGCTTTAACATCGTGCGCTCACAACGCTACATTTGCGCATAGCGCATTTATACGTATGTATCGCTTCTGTACGATGCAACTTCAGTACGCTATAGAAGAGCGCATTCGTGCATGTTGCCTGTATGCACGCTTCGGGGAAACCGGATGGCCAAACGACCAAATGATTCGTGGGATCGATATAATCATCCCGCGCTTCATTATAAAAAGCCCAAAGAGCTGAAACGATTTCAGACCGTATTGGCGTTCATCGCCAGTGCGGCGCTGGTGTTCGGTCTGTGGTCGTTCGTGTGGTACGCGACCTCCGCATGGGTCAAGGCGGAGGTCACCGGTTGGGTCGATAACCAGCGCGCGTTGGGTGCGGTGGTCGAATTTACCGACATGCAAACCACGGGCTTTCCGTCGCGGATTATTCTCAATTTGACCGAGCCGCATTTTCAAGGCCCGGCCTTTGGCGATGTGATCGCGTGGAAAAGCGATGCGCTGAGCGTTACGGCGCGGCCCTGGACGCCGTGGAAATTGCATGTGGTTGCGTCGGGCAAGCACGACTTGACGGTGGCGGACGGCGCGTTGCACTTCACCGGTGCGGTCGAAAAACTGATCGCGGATACGGTGCTGGGCGATGTGTGGCCACAAAGCCTGAATTTACAGCTGGCTGGGCTTGTCATGAACGGCAGTGCGCCGCTGTCCCTGGAACGCTTGCATGTTCAGATGGCGCACGACCCCTCCACCCAAGCGGGCGGGACGGGGCTAAAGCTCATCGTCAATGGCGGCAATCTTATGCTGGCGGGGGTGCTGCCCCAACCGCTGGGTGATCAAGTGCAAAGCATCGATGTGATCGCGCGGGTGAGCGGGGCGGTGGTGCCCGGGCCGATGAAAGAACGTGTGCCCGCGTGGCGCGACAGCGGTGGTGCGATTGAGTTTGAACGTCTGAAGTTTCGCAGTGGCAACTTTGCTTTGACCGCAGGCGGCACCTTGGCGCTGGACAAAGATCTTCAGCCGCAAGGGGCGTTCACCGCCAAGATCGAAGGTCTGTTCCAAATGCTGGAAATTTTGCGTGCCCGTGGTGTGATGAGTGGTGGCGATGCTGTGGTCACGACCATGGCGTTGTCGGCGCTGAGCAAACGCCCCAAGGGCGGCGGGACACCGTTCATCAACGTTTCCGCGACGGTGCAAGACCGTGTGTTGAGCCTTGGCCCGCTCAAAGTGTTGAAAGTGCCGATGGTGAATTGGGGCTTTGCGGGTCAAGTCGCGCCATCCGCTCATGTGCCTCCGGTGGAGCCCGATCCCAGCCCACCGCCGCGCAATTACAAAGACATCAAGCCTGTGATTTAAGATTTGTCGCCGTTTGGTTTGACATCCGGCGTGTGCTGCTTGGCGTCGATGATCGAACGGCGCACCGCGCGTGCACGGGCGAAGGTTTCTTCGAGCATTTCGCCATCGCCTTTGCGGATGGCGCGCTGCAAAGCGGTCAGGTCTTCGCTAAATCGGCCCAGGACCTCAAGCACCGCATCGCGGTTGGTTAAGAACACATCGCGCCACATCACCGGATCGCCGGCGGCGATGCGGGTGAAATCGCGAAACCCGGATGCGGAAAAGGTGATGACTTCTTTTTTGGTCTCATCTTCCAATTGATCGGCGGTGTCGACGATGGAGTACGCGATCAAGTGCGGCAGATGCGAGGTGATGGCGAGCACCCGGTCGTGATGTTCGGGCGTCATGATCTCGACGGTCGCACCGCATCCCAGCCACAGCTGTTTGACCTTTTCGACCGCATCGGCGTCGGTGCCGTCAGCCGGGGTCAAGATTGTCCAGCGACCGGGGAACAGTTCCGCGTAGCCCGCTTCGGGGCCGGAATTTTCGGTGCCCGCGATGGGGTGGCCCGGCACCAGATGCACGCCGTCCGGCAAATGCGGTGCGATGTCGCGAATGGTGGTGGCCTTGACGGAGCCGACATCGGTGATGATCGCGCCGGGTTTTAAGCTGTCGTGGATCGATTTGGCGATGGCGGCTTGCGCACCCATGGGGGTGCAGATGATCACCAAGTCGGCGTCGTAAGCGGCGTCGGCGGCATCCAGGCTGTAACTATCACCCAGCTCCAGTTCTTCGGCCTTGGTTAAGGTTTCTTTGCTGCGCGTGGAAATGGCGATGTGCCCGGCCAGCCCGTGCAGCTTCATGGCGCGCGCCAGACTAGACCCGATCAGGCCGATGCCGATCAGGGCCACGCGGTCAAACAGCGGTGCGGCGGTGGTCATCTATCAGCCCCCCGTAAAGTCGCGCATGGCGGTGAGGAAAGCATCCATCTCATCCGCCGTGCCGATGGATACGCGCAGGCAATCTGGCAAGCCGTAGCTGCTCACCCGGCGCACGATGATGGCGCGTTCACGCAAAAAAGCGTCGGCTTTTTCAGCCGTGCTGGTTTCACCAAAGCGCGCCAGCACAAAATTGCCGACGCTGGCGGTGGTGTCGATGCCCAGCGCGTGCAGCGTCTCTTCGGTTTTGGCGATCCACGCTTGATTGTGCTCGAAACACTTTTCTTGAAAAGCCAGGTCTTCCAATGAAGCAATCGCAGCGGCTTGGGCGGTGGCGGATACGTTGAACGGTCCACGCACGCGGTTCAGTACGTCGGCGACTTCGCTGGGGAAATAGCCCCAACCCACACGCATGCCGCCCAGTCCGAACATCTTGGAAAAGGTTCGCGTCATCACGGTGTTTTGGCCGACGGCCTCGGCGGCGTCGACCAGTTCGACCCCTGCGGTGTAATCGTTGCGCCCGACAAATTCGGCGTACGCCGCGTCAATCACCAACAACACGTCATCGGGCAGGCCCGCGCGCAGCATGGTGAGTTCCGCGTGGCTCAGGTACGTGCCGGTGGGATTGTTGGGGTTGGCGATGAAGACGATGCGGGTTTTGTCGGTCACCGCATCGAGCAACGCCTCGACATCGGTGCGCAGATCTTTTTCCGGCGCTTTGACCGGGGTCGCTCCGGCGGCCTTGGCGGCGATGGGGTAGATCAAAAAGCCGTGTTCGGTATACAGGACTTCGTCGCCAGGCCCGGCGTAGCTGTAGGTCAACAGACTCAGCAATTCGTCAGAGCCCGCGCCGCAAACGATGCGCTCCGCATCCAGGCCAAAACGCTTGGCGATGGCACTCCGCAGCTCGGTCGCGCCGCCATCGGGATAGCGGTGCATGGTCTGAGAAGCGTCTTGCATCGCTTTGATGGCATTGGGCGAAGGTCCAAACGCGCCTTCGTTGGACGACAGTTTGATGATGCGTCCTGTACCGGATACTTTTGAATCGCCCGGGACATAAGCGTCGATGTCCATAATACCGGGGCGGGGAGGAATTGCGGGGCTCATAAGCGTGTCCTTAAGCCAGCTCGTCGTCGGTGACCGGCAGGGCGTAACCACCGATGGTGATGGCGAATTGGATGGCGCCGTCAAAGGCGTCTTTGAATTGAGCAATGCGGGCATCGTCGGGGGCGACGAAATCGTCCAGCTCGATCAAAATCTGCCACACGCTGGGGCGGTGATCATCGTGGCTTTCGGTGGAAAACACCATGCTGAGGCCAACGTCCATCAAGGCTGCATTGATTTGGCTGGGCACCAACTGTTCGCCGCTTTCGATCACCAAATAGGTGCGATCGTGTCCGGTGGCCTCTTGCGGCACCGGCGAAATGACCAGGGCTTCTTGGTCGCGCGGGCGGGCGTTGGCACCGCTGACGAACGGCAAGCGGGCGATCACGCGCGGCACGTCGTCGCCTTCAAACGCCATGCGTCGCCACCAAGGGTCTTGTTCGGCACGGGCGGGCATCGGCACGATGCCGACGGTGACTTCTTGCTTTTGCACCGCTTCGATGATGCGTCGGGTGGATGGGAACGGGGTCATCGGGGTGTAGCTGCCGTATTGGTCGCGCGCCACATCCCAAAAGCTGTTGCCGTCTTCGTCCATGAATACACCGGCGGAAAACGGCCCTTCGAGGCTCAGCGTCGCCACGATCAGTTCACGCCAGATGCGAAACAGTTCGCGTTTGGGGAACTTGCCGTCGTGTTGGGCGAACAGGCGGTAGATGATTTCGGCTTCGCGCGCGGGGCGGATTTTGACCCGCTCATCTTTTTTGTACAGGCGCACTTCCTCAACGACCTTGGTGCGGCGTTTCAGCAGATCGTGGATCTGGTCGTCAATGGCGTCGATTTCACGCCGTAGTTCTGATAAATCACGCGCCATGAAAGGGTCCTAAAATGATATGATTCACGTCTCAGTCCGTGGTGCGGAAATTAAAGAGTAATCCTAGAGAAATCAAAGAAAACATTGACAGTTCACAGAGGCAACCATAGCAATGAGGCACAAGCAATCCAAGAAGGGTCCTCAACGGGGATGAGCGCCGACCAAGTCAACGCAGATGCTGAATGGACTTTGCCCGGACACCGCGTGTGTCTGGCCCAAGATGCGCCCTTGCGTCTCGATAGCGGGGTCGAGCTGCCCAACGTCCACGTTGCCTATGAAACATGGGGGACGCTCAACGCCGATAAGTCAAACGCCATTTTGGTGTGTCACGCACTGACCGGCGATCAGTTTGTGGTCGACAAGCACCCGATCACCGGCAAACCCGGCTGGTGGCAACAGGTCGTCGGACCGGGCAAGGTGATCGATACGGATCGCTATTTCGTCATTTGCCCCAATATCTTAGGCGGGTGCATGGGGTCCACGGGGCCGCAAGACATCAACCCCGCCACGGGCAAGGAATGGGGCCTGGATTTTCCCGTCATCACCATCGGCGACATGGTGCGTGCGCAAAAGCTGCTGATCGACCATTTGGGGATCGAGAGTTTGTTTGCCGTGGTTGGCGGATCGATGGGCGGCATGCAGGTGTTGGAATGGGCCTGTCAGTACCCCGACAACGTCTTCGCCGCCGTGCCGATTGCGACGGCGGCGCGCCATTCGGCGCAAAACATCGCCTTTAACGAAGTCGGCCGCCAAGCGATCATGTCTGATCCGGACTGGTGCAATGGCGATTATCACGACCATGACAAGCACCCGCACCGGGGCTTGGCGGTGGCGCGCATGGCCGCGCACATCACCTATTTGTCTGAAACCGCGCTGACCCGTAAATTTGGCCGCAATCTGCAAGACCGCGACGCGGTAACCTATGGGTTTGACGCCGATTTTCAGGTGGAAAGTTATTTGCGCCACCAAGGCAGCACCTTTGTTGATCGTTTCGACGCCAATGCGTATTTGTACATCACCCGAGCGATGGATTATTTCGATATTGCCCAACGCCACGGCGGGCAGTTGGCGAACGCGTTCAAGGACACGCCGGTGCGCTTTTTGGTGATGTCGTTTACTTCCGATTGGCTGTATCCGACTCGCGAAAACCGTGAAATCGTGCACGCGCTCAACGCCGGTGCGGCCAACGTCAGCTTTGTCGAGGTCGAATCCGATAAAGGCCACGACGCGTTTTTGCTCGATGAGCCGGAATTTCACAAAGTCTTCGAGGGCTTCTTGGAAGGCTGCGCGGAACATCGCGGTTTAAAGAGGAAAGAGCCGTGATGATGACACCCGATAATCCCAAGGGCATTCGCGTCGATCTGCAACTGATTGCTGATATGATCGAACCGAACACCCGCGTCTTGGATGCGGGCTGCGGCAACGGCATGCTGTTGGATTACCTGTGGCGCTTCAAGCAGGTGGACGCGCGCGGCATCGAAATCAGCACCCAGGGTGTGCAGGCGTGTGTATCGTCAGGCTTGTCGGTGGTGCAAGGCAACGTCGAAACGGATCTTAAGGATTATCCCGACGGGGCGTTCGATTACGTGATCCTCAGCCAAACTTTGCAGGCGATGCATGAGCCGCGTGAAGTGCTGGAACAGATGATGCGTATCGGCAAGCGCGCGATCGTGTCGCTGCCCAATTTCGCCTATTGGCGCTTGCGTCTGTACATCATGTTCAGGGGCCGCATGCCGGTCAGCGAAAGCCTGCCCTATGAATGGTACAACACCCCCAATATTCATTTTTGCACCATTCGCGATTTCGTGGCGCTGGCCAAGGACATGGACCTGACCATCGAACGCAGCTTGTTTTTGGACGAAGAAGGCACGTCCAAAACCATGGGCAAGTCGATCATGGCGGCCAACTGGTTCGGCGAGCAGGGCGTGTTTTTGCTCAGCAAATAATTTGGGCAAGTGATCAAGCCTTATCCGCAGCCTCTATAACCTCCGTAAACAGGCGCACGAAATTTCCGCCGATGATTTTTGCAATGTCGCCTTCGTTCAGGCCGCGTTGAAACAATTCGTGAATAAACAGCGCCATCGCGCCGTAGCCTTTGAACGGGCTTTTGGCGCCGTCCATGTCGGTGCCCAGCGCGACGTGATCGATGCCGACGTGTTCGATCAAATGCAGCATTTCATCGGCGAACGCGCCTAGGCCTTCGTGCCCGTCCAAACCGCCAAGCGGGCGCAGGCCGACCAGCCCGCCGGTGGATTGAACCGCCATGGCGGTTTCAACGTGAACTCCGCGACCGTGCAAATAATGGGCTTCAAATCCGGTGTGCGACAGCATCACCGGGGCGCGGCTGGTCGCGGCCACCGCTTCGACGCCGTCGCGGGTCATATGGGTGACGTCGACGATCATGCCGATGCGATTTTGTTCGCGCACCATATTTTGACCAAATACGGTGAGCGCGGGACCTTCGGCGGGCTGGGTGCGCACCGTGCCCAGCGCGTTGGGGGTGAAATGCACCAGTTGAATCGAATGCACGCCCATGGCATGGACTTCGGCCACGCGACCCAATTGTCCTTCGAGGAAATCGCCGCCTTCCAGCGCGATCAGCGCGCCGGGACGCCCTTGTTGCTTAGCGTGAAAAATATCCTGCGGTGTTTTGAGGACCGACATATCGGCGCTGTGCAAGGCCCGGCGCAAAGCCTTGATCTGCTCAATCGTAAACGTGAACAACTCGTCCGGTTCCGGTTTGCGCACCGGCTGGGGTAGCCCGCCGTATTCACCGAGGATTGGGGTGTCGGTGGGAATGGCGAAGCCAAACGCGGTGACGTGGGCCTTGGCCAAATCGCGCAAGCGCGGCAAAGGATTTCCACCCCTGTACAGCTTGCCGGGGTGGGCGTGCAGATCGACCACCACATGGCGCGTAATCAGTGCCAAGGCGCGCTCAAGGTTTGGCGGCGGCGTGCGTGCCCAAGTGGGCCACGCAATAAGTGTTGCAGCGGTGGCGCTGAGGCAAAAGGCGCGGCGGTTGAGGTGCTTGGGTGTGCTCATGCCTCTAAGATAGCGTTGGCAGATGAACCGGCGGTGAACGCTTATTCCCGGTTTGTACCCCGGTTGGTTCCGCGTCCCGGTGGGGCGAGGGCGAAGGCACGCCGGGTTTCGCGTTTTGTGGTCAGTTGGCCGGCGTAGATTTCCTTGGCCGCTTCGACCATCACCACCCCGCCGAATGCCGGAAACAATCGCCGTCCGACTTGTTCCCACGCCGGTGCGGCGCTGAGCAGCAGGCGCGTGTGGCTGGGCGGCATGTACAGCCCGACTTGCGAACGGATCGGCGTGAACATGTTGTCGCGCAGCAACCTCGACAACTGCGATGGCGAATACGGCTGGCCGTGGGCGAAGGGGCTGCGTTCCAGGCGCGCCCAAATGCCGCGCCGGTTGGGGGCGACCACGATCAGTCGTCCGCTGTCGGAAAGCACCCGCCACACTTCGCGCAGCATGTGACGCAATTGCTCGGACGATTCCACCGCATGGACCATCAAAATCCGATCCATGGACAAATCGGCAAACGGCAATTCGCTTTCGTTGACCAGCGCAGTGAGGCCCGGCTCATTGGGCGGCCAGTGCAAAACGCCTTGGCGTGCGGGCATGGCGGCGACGCTGCGCGCGGCTTCGGGGCGAAACAGGCCCAGATACGGCGTGGTGTAGCCCACCCCTAACACGTCCAGACCCGCCACATCCGGCCACATTTGGCGCAGATTCTGGCGGATCACGCTGCGCGCCACCCGACCGGTGGTCGTGGCGTAAAATTCTCGAAGCTCAACGGCATCCATCCACATGGCTGGCAGTCTACGGCCTAACCGGGCGGGCAAAAAGTGAAATCGCGGATGCACGGACGTTTCAGGGGTGATAACGTCTTAGCCCAACACGCAACAGCAAGAGGCGCAATGCCCATGAGCGGTCTCGATATCCGACAAGTTCCGGTCCTCAACGACAATTACATTTATCTGATCCACGACACCGCCAGCGGCAAAACGGCCTGTGTGGACCCGGCGGTCGCCGCCCCGGTGATCAAAGCCGCCAAGGATTTGGGCTGGACCATTTCGCACATTCTGATCACCCATCCCCATTACGATCACACCGACGGCATCGCGGAGATCGTCGATGAGTTTGGATCGGAAGTTTTCGGCAGTCGTCCAGATTACGGCCAAATTCCCAAATGCGATCACGGCGTGATGGAAGGCGACGAAATCGCATTGGGCGGCTCTGTCGCACGGGTGTTGGATGTGCCCGGTCACACCAAAAATCACGTGGCTTATAGTTTCGAAGCCGACAAAGCCGTGTTTGTTGGCGATACGCTGTTTTCGCTGGGCTGCGGGCGATTGTTCGGCGGCTCCGCTAAGCAAATGTGGGGCAGCCTGACAAAGCTACGTGCTTTGCCGGGCGACACGCGCGTCTACTGTGCCCACGAATACACCAACGCCAATGCCGATTTTGCACTGAGCGTCGATCCCGACAATCCCGACCTACAAGCCCGCGCCGATGAGGTCATCCACTTGCGCCAACAAGGACAGCCGACCGTGCCGAGCACCTTGGCGCAAGAAGCCCGCACCAACCCGTTTTTGCGTTGCGATGTGCCTGCGTTCAAGGCCCAGTTGCGCATGGCTGATTTTGAGCCTGCCGAGGTGTTCGCCGAAATCCGCAAACGAAAGGATCGTTTTTGATGAAGTTGTATACGTCACTGACCTCACCGTTTGGCCGCAAGTGCCGCATGGTCGCCGTTGTCGCGGGCATCGCGGACCGATTCGAGGTGACCGAAATCGATTATAAGGGAGAGGCTTATCGCAAGCTCAATCCGCTCGGCAAGGTTCCGGCGTTGGCGCGCGACGACGAAACGATCTTGATCGATTCGCCGCTGATTTCGGCGTACCTCGCCAGTCTCGGCGACGAAGCGGCAGTCTATCCCGAAAGCGAAGAAGCCCGCTGGCAGGCCTTGTGTCTGGAATCTCTGGCCGACGGCATCACCGATGCGGGGGTGCTGATCTTCATGGAAAACAAACGCCGCGATGAGCATCGCTCCCAAGGTTGGATTGATGCCCAAACCACCAAGATCAACACCGGGCTTGATGCCATCGATGCGGTGGCGGGTGAATTTGGCGACAGCACCCAGATCGGCATTCTCGCGGTGGCGGCTGCGGTCAGTTGGTTGGAGCTGCGCAGCGTCGTGCCGGGCATTCGCACCAACCGCCCCAACCTGTCGGCATGGCTGGAGCGCATCGCGGATCAAGAGTTCATGACCGCAACCGCGCCACCACCGGGTGCTTAATATGGATGGCGCATATCACGGCCTTACGGCGGATCAAGTGATTGAAACATTAGATCTCAGCCCACATCCCGAAGGCGGTCACTTCAAGGAAATCCATCGCCACACGCCCGCCGATGGCGCGCGCGGCGCGGTGACCACCATCTACTTTTTGCTCAAAGCCGGAGAACGGTCGCATTGGCACCGGGTTACGGATGCGGAAGAAATCTGGTGCTGGCACGCAGGTGCGGCGTTGGAATTGTTGATCCATGCGGACGGTGGCGAACGTGAAACGTATATGCTCGGCATGGATTTGCGCGCTGACCAGCGTCCGCAAGCGGTGGTGCCGGTGAACGGCTGGCAGGCGGCGCGCACACTTGGTGATTGGACTTTGGTCGGGTGCCAAGTGGCCCCGGCGTTTGATTTCGCCAGTTTCGAATTGGCCGAGCCGGGGTTTGAGCCTGGAGCATAAAAATCGTAGGGGAAGGGAACTGAACACCATGAACGACGGCAACATCCAGAACGCGCGCAAAGCGGCCATCGCGGAAATCAACGGCGTGCCCGAACGGGTGCTGATTTCCCTGGTGCGCTCGCAAACCATCGATTTGTTTGCGGGCGGCCTGTCCGATGGCTTGCGCGCGACGCTGGAAAACTTGCGCAGCCGCGCCCCCGACGCGGTCAAGGTCGCGGTGGATGGTGTGCGCCGAACGGCAAACGATGATGGCTATGAAGTGACTTTGGATGCAGCGCGGGGGGAGCGTCTGGTGATATCGGACGCCGACGCGGGACCGTTCAAGCGCACGCTGGGCGGCGGCTTGTGCAACCTGTCTAAAGATTTGGAAATCATCTTGGATGTGCTTGGTGACGTTGGCGAAGAGGGCGGCGCGCAATCGCGTCCTAGTATCGATTATCTGACCTGGGCGGATGCCGCTGACTCGTTTCCCGGCCACAGCGTTGAGGGCACCTCGCGCACATCATTGATTTTTCGCGGTGACGGTTTCGATAAACTGATTTTGACCGAACGCGGCCCCAGCTATGACGATGACGCCATCGATTTGTGGCAAACCGAACAAGACTTTTTGGGCGATGGCGATGATTTCATCTTCGTCGGCCAAGAGCCTGCGGATTCCGAAAAGTTCGATTTGATCTGGAAACGCAAACTCAAAAACAAAGGCCTCAAGGTGTTTTGGCTGGTGGGCGGCAATCAGCTGAAAAAGCTCTACACCGAATACCGCCACTTTCTATCGATCGCCGATGTGGTGAGCCTCAACCTTGCCGAGGCCGCGCAGTTTTTCGGGTTTGAGCCGCTGCGCCGCAAGCACAAAGACGCGGCGGAACTGCGCGTCATGTATGCGCGCGAAATCAGCCGCCGGGTTTTGGAAGACGGCGCCAACCACGTCATCATCACCGACGGGGCCAAGGGGGCTGCGTTGGCGCGCAAGGCGCGTGGTGGGCGGGTCGAGTTTGTCTATTCGCCCTTGATCCAAGAAAACTCCATCGACGTGGACCGTGCCGTTCAAGAAGACACCGGCTGCGGCGACAGTTTCGCGGCGTCCATCGCGGCGCATTATTTGATGTCGGGCTCATCCCTCAAATTGAACCAAGCGGCGAACTTTGCCCATTACATCGCAGGCATCATCTTCCAACGCGCGCGACCCAACTTGATGGACAAAGATCGCGGCTTCGTCGAATACGCGTTTCATAAGGCACAAAGCTCGGGCGCGTTCGTCGGCAAGCACGAAACCTTCGATCGCGATGAATGCCAAATCCGCCCGGCGATGATTCCGCCGCGCGGGCCAAACCGCAACGTTTTGGTGTTGGTGATCGGCGGCAATCCCGGCGACCCCGAACATCCCCGCATCACCGGCGCGGGCGCGGCGTTGGCCAAGCTGGCGGGCAAATGCCAAGACGGTAGCTATAGCCTTAGCCCGCTGATCCGCGTGGTGCCACGCCAAGTCACCCACGCGGCGGCAAAAGGTCGCCCGGACATGCAAGCGATCAGCGACAGCGAAATGACGCGCTTGGTGGACACCGGAAAGTTCTGCAAGGAACTTGGCGACTTGGAAAGCGACAGTGCCGTTCGCCATGGCGTGTTGAAAACCGACCTCACAGATTTTGAAGGGGTGTATGTTCTGCGCGCGACACTGCTGGAGACGCTGGAAATTTTGTCATCGGAAGATTTCGCGGAACTGTTCGGCGACATCAAGTTCTGGCACTTCCCCACCGAAGACGTCGATGAACGTTTGGTGTGGAACACCAAAACCTGGGGCGTGTCGCGTGAGCAAAGCCTGGAAATCATCCGTCAAGAATTACGCGATTATGTGGTCGAGGCACAACGCCCGCAGTTCCGCTTCGGCCGCGTGCGCGCCACCACCCGCGAAGACTTCGAAGACGAAATGACCGATCAATTGATCTTGCGTCTCGACGCGCTTTTGGCCGGTGTGTTTCGTGGTCAGGCTTAGGGCAGAGTGAGTGAAATCAAGTGAGGTTAGTTAACGAACGTCGCTTTTACCCGTTTTGACTTGAGCATGTATGGCACCCAAATGAAGAACGCGAAAACGCTTCTAGAGATTTCGCGAGTTGTCTCCTCGTCAAAGATGATCACGTCAGGAAGCACCAGGGCAATGCTTATGGCATTAAGGGGCACGAACACGAGACTTGCCGTCAGTAAGCTGATAAACCAGGCCGGGAATGCACTTTTTTTGTAAAAAAACAGATATATCAAATAACATCCCACGAAAAAGAACCCAACGTTAAAGACGATTTCCGACAAGAGGAGCGGCTGCCAAAGAACATGGTATGCCGCACTAGCTTGGTCGGTTAAAGCCTCCCAGGTTCCATCCTGAAACATTGGGACATGTAAGGCCGCCGAAGTAAGGAAGGTGCGAATCGGCGTAAAAACAACGATCAGCCCGACGAGAATTAACCAGCCGCCCAATCCGTTAAGTTTGTCAGTGTTTTGTTGTGGGCTTGTAGGTTCTTGTTCCATTCGGCGCGTTTCCATGAAAGATCTTACATCAACTTATGGTAGACGTTAATGCGTCTCCTGTGAATAGAGAATGCAATAGTCATCCTAAACGCCAACGTGGTGTCTTAGGCCAGTTTCACGTCATAACCCAAGCGCGGGAAGTGCACGGCGACCTTGCCGACTTGAGGGTCATCGCGCAACAGGGCGAGGCGGTCTGCGGTTAGGCTGTGCAGGGTGCCGATAACTTTGGGGCCGCCGCTTGCGGGGGCAACGCCGATGTGGTCACCGATGCTGAGGTCCAGCGGATCGTTTGGATCGGCGTGCTCCGGCGTTTGCGGTTGGGCACCTTTGGCGATCTCCAACGCGTCGAGATCGCTGATCTCTTGCGGGTTGCCGTGGCCGATGGCTTTGATGCGCTGTTCCCAGCGAACCAAGTTTTCAAACTGGTTCAAAAACGCTTCGCCGTCCGCCATGCGGTCGCGCAGGAACCACACCAAGTAATAGGCCAATGCATCGGCCAAGCCGGGTGTGTCGCCCATCATGAAATCTTGCGCGGAGACGCTGTCATCGATCCAGGTGAACTGGGCGCGCACATTGGCGAGCGCGTGGGCGTACTTGGCTTTGATGTCGTCGAGCGAAAAGTCTGCACCGAAATATAGCGGGCCGCGATCGGCGAGAAATTCAGGCGGCATGTTGGGGCTCATCTCGACCAGGGCGACGGTGACCACGTCTTTGAACAGCGGCCCATCGGTCCACTGCGCCAACGCCCACGATAAACCGGGGCGCCCAGCGGGGAACAGCGTCGGCGTGGGTGCGCGGCGTTCAAGTTCGTCGATGATGCATTTGGTGTCGCAATAAACATCCGCACCGATCTGCATCACCGGGGTCAAGCGGTAGCCACCGGTCAGCGGCATCAAGTTCGGTTTGGGCGGTAGGCGGGGGATCAACACCGACTTCCAACTGAGGCCCTTCATGCCCAGCACCACGCGGACCTTTTCGGTCACCGGCGATTGCGGATAGTGATGCAGGATGATCTGATCGTGATTCATGCGGGAGGTCCTTTCAAAACAAAAGCCGCCCCGGTTTGAACCGGGACGGCTTCAGTGTGTCAGAACGGCGCGCCCGATCAAGTGGTGATGTATTGGCCGCCGTTGATGGTGATGGTCGAGCCGGTGATGAAGCCCGCTTCTTCGGATGCCAAGAACGTCACGCAGCGCGCAATTTCCGCCGGTTCGCCCAAACGGCCCACCGGGATGTGCGGCAAGATTTGCGTGGTCAGCACGTCTTCGGGGATGGCCTTGACCATTTCCGTGGCGACGTAGCCGGGTGCGATGCAATTCACCGTGATGCCTTTGCGTGCGCCTTCTTGGGCCAAGGCTTTGGTGAAACCGATCACACCGGCTTTGGCGGCGGAATAGTTGGTCTGGCCCATCTGGCCCTTTTGGCCGTTGATCGAACTGATGTTGATGATGCGGCCAAAGCTGCGCTCGCGCATGCTTTCAATCACGTTCTTGGTGGTGTTGAACAGGGAATTGAGGTTGGTGTTGATGACCTCGTTCCATTGCTCGAAGCTCATTTTGTGCAACATGCCGTCGCGGGTGATTCCGGCGTTGTTGACCAAAACGTCGATGGGCCCGATGTGGCCTTCGATTTCCAAGATCGCCGTGTGGCAGCTGTCGAAGTCGGACACATCGAACTTTTGCACGCGGATGCCGGTCAGTTCCTTGAACGTTGCGGCGGCTTCGTCGTTTCCGGCGTAGGACGCGCAAACCTCATAGCCTGCTTCTTTGAGGGCGATGGAAACGGCTGCGCCGATGCCGCGGGTGCCGCCGGTGACGAGTGCTGTACGGGACATTGTAATTCTCCTGATTCCGGGGGCTGATTAAGCGCGTTCGACGCACATGGCGATGCCCATGCCGCCGCCGATGCACAGCGTGGTGAGGCCTTTTTTCGCGTCGGTGCGTTTCATTTCATGCAGCAGCGTGACCAATACGCGCGCGCCGCTGGCGCCGATGGGATGGCCCAGCGCAATCGCGCCGCCGTTGACGTTGACCTTGGCCGGGTCCCACGCCATGGCTTGGTTGACGGCGCAAGCCTGTGCGGCGAACGCTTCGTTGGCTTCGATCAAGTCGAGATCGGCTGCCGCCCATCCGGCTTTATCAAGTGCGGCGGTGGACGCCGGGATCGGCCCGGTGCCCATGATTTCAGGATCGACGCCCGCCGTGGCCCAGGACTTGATGGTCGCCAGCGGGGTGATGCCACGCTTTTGGGCTTCGTCGGCACTCATCAAAACCAACGCCGCCGCGCCGTCGTTGATGCCCGATGCGTTGCCCGCGGTGACGGTGCCGTCCTTGGCGAACGCCGGGCGCAGACCGGACAGAGATTCTTCGGTGGTACCGTGGCGGGGGAATTCGTCAGTGTCGACGACTGTGTCGCCTTTGCGGCCCTTGACGGTGACGGGCACGATTTCATCGTTGAACTTGCCGGCCTTTTGCGCGGCTTCGGCTTTTTGTTGAGAACCGGCGGCGAACGCATCTTGGGCGGCGCGGGTCAGTTCGAACTTCTCTGCGACGTTTTCTGCAGTGGTGCCCATGTGATAGCCGTTGAAGGCATCCCACAAGCCGTCCTTGATCATGGTATCGACCAATTCGTTCGAGCCCATCTTGGTGCCGGACCGCAAATAGGTGCAGTGGTTGGACAGGCTCATGTTTTCCATGCCGCCCGCGACCACGATGGTGCTGTCGCCCAGTTTGATGTCTTGGTGACCCAAGGCCACGGCGCGCAGGCCCGATCCGCACACTTGGTTGACGGTGTAGGCGGTGCGTTCCACCGGCACGCCCGCGCCGACGGCGGCTTGGCGGGCGGTGTTTTGACCGGCACCGGCGGTGAGCACATGGCCCATGATGACTTCGGATACATCTTCGGCGCTGACGCCCGCGCGGCTCAAGGCTTCCGAAATGGCGATTTGGCCAAGCTCTTGCGCCGGTACGGTGGCGAGGCCACCCGAAAAGGCCCCGATGGGGGTGCGCACGGCGCTGGCGATGACGATGTCGGTCATGGTTGCTTTCTCCCAAATGTGGGCCGAGGACGATAGCCTGGGCCCAGAACTTAACCCGATGTAGAGGTCAGCTTAGAGGGACTCGCGCCGGGCGTGCAATACAAAATGCTGCAGTGCACAAAAAAATCTACGGCGGTTGCAGCATTTTTTCATTGCATTGCAGCAAACTCAGGCACAAAGTGAGCGTAGGTGCGAAGGACTACGCCAACGACTTAAAAAGGGGCGGTTATGGCAGATGCCAACCGGGCAGATGAGCCCATTACAATTAAAAAGTACGCCAATCGGCGGCTCTATAACACCGCGACCAGCAGTTACGTCACTTTGGATCACTTGGCGCAGATGGTGCGCGACAACGTAGATTTTGTCGTGCACGACGCAAAATCCGGCGAAGACATCACCCGTCAGGTTCTCACCCACATCATCGTGGAAGAAGAATCCAAGGGCGACAGCATGTTGCCGTTGAGCTTTTTGCGTCAGCTGATTTCACTGTACGGCGACAGCCTGCAATCGATGGTGCCGAGCTATCTGGAACAGACCATGAAGGCTTTTTCCGGCAATCAGGACCAGATGCGCGATCTGATGGGCCAGGCGTTCGGCGGTAATGAAGCGCTGAAACCGTTCGAAGACATGGCGCGTCAAAATATGGCGATGTTTGAAAACGCCATGAAAATGTTCAATCCCATGGCCGCATCCGGTGGCGAAGGATCGGGCTACGGCGATGCTGCAAAGTCCGCGCCCCCCGCTCAAGACGAAGGCGACATGGACGAAATGCGCGCTCAACTTGATCAGCTGCAAAAGCAACTCAACGAGCTCAGTAAGCGCGGCTAAGGTTCCTTACATGCATACGAAAAGGGCTCCCATCCGGGAGCCCTTTTTTGTTACGCCTGATGAATGTGCACGTCGCGTTGGGGGTAGGGGAACGATATGCCTTCTTTGTCGAAGGTTTGCTTGATGGCTTTGGTCATGGCGAATTTCACCGGCCAATAGTTGCCGTTGTCGGCCCACACCCGCACCACCAGCTCGACCGCGTTGTCGCCCAGGTTGGCGACTTCGACGAAGGTTTCTGGGTCTTTGTGGATATGCTCATCTTCAGCCGCGATGCGCTTGATCACGTCCATGGCTTTGTCGATATCGTCGCCGTAGCCGATGCCGACAGTCAGATCGACGCGGCGTTTTTCGTGGTGGCTGAAGTTCTTGATCGCCGTGCCCCACAGTTGTGCGTTTGGCACGATGATGTGGATGTTGTCACCGGTGGCCATGTCGGTGGTGAACAGGCCGGTGGCTTTGATGGTGCCGGACAAACCCGCGCCGTCGATGAAATCACCGACTTTAAACGGGCGAAACAGCAACAGCATCACGCCCGCCGCGACGTTGCTGAGCGTGCCTTGCAGCGCCAAGCCGATGGCCAAGCCCGCGGCACCCAGCAGTGCCACCAAGCTGGTGGTTTCGACGCCGAAGCGATTGAGGACTGCGACCACGGTGAAGGCGAGGATCGCGTATTTGACCATGCTTGAGAAAAAGCTGGTCAGCATGGCGTCGATGGCTTTGATGCGGCCCAAGGCTTTGGTGGTTGCGCTTTTGGCCCATCCGGCCAAGGTCCAGCCCACGACCAAGATGGCGACCGCGCCCAACACGTCGAGGCCATAGGTGGTGGTGACAGCGATCACTTGATCGATGATCTCTTGAAGCTGTTGGGACACCTGTTCGGGACTATCCATCAACTTGATCCTTTTTATTAGGGGAGTTCTCTGAGCACGCGAAAGCCAATGCCGTAGCTTTTCACGCGGGCGTCGTTTTTAAACCGCCACGGCGAGCGGATGTTTTTGGAAAAATAATACCAAGACCCGCTGCGCATCACCCGCTGGCGACAATCGCCATCCAAGCGCGGCGATGCGTCGGACGGCGCGCCCTCGTGGGTGGGGTTCCAACAATCTTCGACCCATTCCCACACGTTGCCATGCACGTTGTACAAGCCCCAAGGGTTGGCCGCGAAGCTGTCGACGGGTTCGGATTGGTGGCTGATCCTTGTATCGCAATTTCGGCAATTGGCTTTCCCTTGGCCGACCTTGTCGCCCCACCAAAACTCAGTTTGAGTGCCCGCGCGCGCGGCGTATTCCCATTCGCTTTCACTGGGCAAGCGATAGGTCTTGCCGGTCTTGTCGCTGAGCCACTTGAGATAAGCTTTGGTGTCGAACCACGTGATGTTGATGATCGGGCGGTTGCCTTGACCCCAGTTGTGATCGCTGGGCATTTCCGTGCCGCATGCGCCATCGTCGAAACACGCTTGCCACTCGTCGAACGAGACCTCGAACAGGCCGATGGCAAATGGCTTGTCGATGGTGACTTTGTGCGCGGGGCGTTCATTTTTGTGGCGCCCGTCATTGCCCATGATGAAACTGCCGGGCGGGATGATGGCCAGTTCGGGACAGGCGTCGCAATCTTTGATGCCCGCATAGCGTTTCGGCGCAAGGCTGTCGGCGCACGCCGACCCGGCCAAAGTGACGGCCAGCAAAAGGGCGATGATGGGGATTTGCGTGACTTTTAAATGCATGGCCGAAGTGTAGGAAAACTTTGGCGTTTTGTCATGATTTAAAGTCGGTCTAAGGCCCAACGGGCGGTTTCGCGCACGCTTTCGTTTAAATCTTCACTCAGCGCTTCGGCAACTTCTTTCAATTGGCTATTGCCTGAATTGCCGATCGCGATCAGCACATTGCGCACCATCGGGTTGCGGCGCGTGCGTTTGATCGGACTGCCGGCGAACACTTGGCGAAACTCCGGATCGTCCAGAACCGCCAAATCGCCAAGCCTGGGCGCGGTCAATTCGACGCGCGGCAGAAAGTTCGGTTCCGTGTGCAGCTTGGTGAACTTGGTCCATGGGCACGCCGCCAGACAATCGTCGCAGCCGTAAACATGATTGCCCATCGCGGCCATCACTTCGGCATCCAAGGTGCCTTTGTGCTCGATGGTCAGATACGAGATGCATTTGCGCGCATCCATTTGATAGGGCGTGATCGCCCCGGTGGGGCAGGCGTCCAGGCACGCGGTGCAGGTGCCGCAGTGATCGACCTCGGGGGCATCGGGTTCCAGTTCCAAGGTGGTGAACACTTCGCCCAAAAACAGCCATGAGCCGAATTCGCGACTGACCACGTTGGTGTGCTTGCCTTGCCAGCCGATCCCGGCCATTTGCGCCAGCGGCTTTTCCATCACCGGGGCGGTGTCGACGAACACTTTGATCTCGCAGGTCAGTTCTTCGACCATCCAACGCCCCAACGCTTTGAGACGCTTTTTCACCACGTCGTGATAGTCCTTGCCCTGGGCGTAGACGCTGATGGCGGCGCGGTCTTTCAGTTCATGAATGGCGGTGGGGTCGGTGCGTGGGCCATAGTTGGTGCCCAAAACGATCACCGTGCGGGCCTCCGGCCACAGGCCGTCGGGGCTGATGCGCTGTTCATGGCGGCCTTCCATCCACGCCATGGTGCCGTGGCGACCGTCATCTATATAGGCTTGCAGGCGTTCGCCGTGTGCGGGATCGAGGCGCGCAGGCGCAAAGCCCACCGCGTCGAAGCCGAGCGCCAATGCCTTGGCGCGGATCGCGTCCTTTGTCGGGTCGGGGGCGGTCATATGTCAGGCAGGCCTTGCGTTGATGCTCAAAGATGTCTAAATCCTGGGCCAAACGCGCGCCCCAAGCAAGGCTCGCGATGATCGGAGAGCCGCATGAGTGCCGAAACGCAAAAAAAAGCAGTCGTTCTGTTGAGCGGCGGGCTGGACAGTTCCACCGTTGTGGCGATCGCCCAGGCGGCGGGTTATGACGTGCATGCGCTCAGCTTTCGCTACGGTCAGCGTCACGACCATGAACTGGATTGCGCCAAGGCCATCGCCGCGAAAGCAGGCGTGCGCCACGTGATCTTGGATTTGAACTTGTCGCAGTTCGGCGGATCGGCACTGACCAGCGACATTCCGGTGCCCAAAGACCGCAATGAGGCCGAAATGGCTGGCAACATTCCGGTGACCTATGTGCCCGCGCGCAACACGGTGTTTTTGTCGTGCGCGCTGGCGTGGGCGGAAACGCTGGGTACCGGCGATATCTTCATCGGCGTCAACGCTTTGGATTATTCCGGCTATCCCGATTGCCGCGCCGAATACATTCAGGCGTTTCAGACCATGGCGAACTTGGCGACCAAGGGCGGGGTCGAGGGCACCGCTAAGGTGACCATCCACACCCCGCTGATCGATTTGACCAAGGCCGAGATCGTGCAAAAAGGTGTTGAGTTGGGCGTCAATTATGCCATGACCACCAGCTGTTACGACCCCGACGCGGACGGTGCGGCGTGCGGCCATTGCGATGCGTGCCAGTTGCGCCTGAAAGGCTTTCGCGAAGCGGGGCTCAGCGATCCGTCCGCGTATCAAAAAGGTGCACGCGCATGAGCTACAGCGTTAAAGAGCTGTTTTATTCCCTGCAAGGCGAAGGCGCCAACGCCGGGCGCGCGGCGGTGTTTTGCCGCTTTTCCGGCTGTAACCTGTGGTCGGGGCGCGAACAGGACCGCGCAGAAGCGCAATGCGATTTTTGCGACACCGATTTTGTCGGCACCGACGGCGATGGCGGGGCGAAGTTTTTAGGCGCCGAAGCCGTCGCCGATGCGGTCGAAAACCTGTGGCCGGTGCCGGGCATGGCGGGCGAAGGCCAGCGCTTTGTGATTCTCACCGGTGGTGAACCGGGCCTGCAAGTGGATGAGGACCTGGTCAATGCGTTGCGCAAGCGCCGTTTCGAAATCGCGATCGAGACCAACGGCACCATCGAGCTGCCCCAAGGCATTCACTGGATCACCGTGTCGCCCAAAGGCCACGGGGCGTTTGAGGCGTTGAAGGTCACCGAAGGCGACGAGCTGAAACTGGTCTATCCGCAAAAAGGCATCGACCCGGCGACGTTCGCCGATATGGCGTTCGATTCATTGGTGCTGCAGCCCAAGGACGACGACAATCAACACGAAAACACCCTCATGGCGCTGGACTATTGCCGTCGCCACCCAAAATGGCGTTTGAGTTTGCAAACCCATAAACTGCTCGGCATTCGCTGAGACTTATAGACGGACGACGCCCATGGAAATCTACAAAATCTTCACCTTCGAAGCCGCCCACCGCCTGCCCAATGTGCCCGACGGTCACAAGTGCGCGCGCCTGCACGGCCATTCGTTCGAAGTCACCCTGTACGTCGCCGGTCCGGTCGATGACCACACCGGATGGGTGGTGGATTTCGCCGACGTCAAAGCCGCGTTCAAGCCGTATCTGAACCAGCTCGATCACTATTACCTCAACGAAATCGACGGCCTGGAAAATCCCACCAGCGAAAACATCGCGCGGTGGATTTGGCGCAAAGTCAAAGTTGACCTGCCGGGCCTCAGCAAGGTCGCGGTGAAAGAAACCTGCACGGCGGGTTGCGTGTACCGCGGCGAAGATGAGGGCTAAGCCTTACATCTTGCCTTCGACAAAATCGACTTCGTCCTCGACGATGGTCCACGTTTCCGCGCGTCCTGCGTCGGACCATTCGATCATTTGGGGCAGCGCTTGGACCGCATCCATGTACGCTTGGCAGGTGGGGTTGAGCTCCACCGCGTAGGTGGTGAAGCGGCTCACGATCGGGGCGAACATAGCGTCGGCGTTGGAAAACGCGCCGAACAGAAAATCACCGCCCGCGCCGTACGTTTCGCGGCATTCGGTCCAAATGTGCTCGATCCGGCGCACGTCGCGCTCCACGGCGGCGCGTTCCTCAGCATCGCGGCCACGGCCGCGCCCGGGATCGATGCTGCGGATGTTCATCGGCATGTTGCCGCGCACGGCGGTGAAGCCCGCATGCATCTCGCTGCTCACCGTGCGCGCATGGGCGCGGGCGGCTTTGTCGGTGGGCCATAAGTTGGCATCGGGCCACGTCTCCGCGACGTATTCCAAAATCGCCAAGGTTTCCCAAATCACCAAGCCGTCGTGTTCAAGCACCGGAACCGTACCGCTGGGCAATTCCGCCTTGCGTTCAGCCCAGTCGTCTTCAAACAACGGCACCAGCCTTTCGTCGAAATCGACGCCAGCCACCTTCAGCGCCAACCACGGGCGCAAAGACCAGCTCGAATAATTCTTGTTGCCAATGATCAAAAGCGGCTTGGACATGGGGAGCTCCTCAACCCTGTGGTGCGATGAGTGAAATTCTTAGCTCATCGCGCGCCGAGGTAAAGCAAAATAATGTCCGGGGACAATTAGCCCCGCCCACGATACGGCGCCACCCCTTGATCCGGAATCCACACGTTTTCGGGCGGTGTGCCGGTTTGGTAGAACACGTCGATGGGGATGCCGCCGCGGGGGTACCAGTAGCCGCCGATGCGCAGCCATTTGGGCTTGGCGGCGTCGATGCATTTTATGGCGATGGAGATGGTGCAGTCTTCGTGGAATGCGCCGTGGTTGCGAAAGCTGGTGAGGTAGAGCTTCAGCGATTTGCTTTCCACCAACAGTTCGTCGGGGATGTAATCGATCACGATGTGCGCGAAGTCCGGCTGGCCGGTGACGGGGCAGACGGAGGTGAATTCCGGCGCCACAAAGCGCGTCACGTAATCGGTGCCCGCTTGCGGATTGGGCACGGTTTCCAGCACCGCGTCTTCCGGCGAGGTGGGGGCGTCGACCTGTTGGCCCAACTGGCCTAAAGTTTCGGTGTTTATATCGTTCATGGCGTCAGTCCTCAGATCGGTTCAATATCGCCCAGTTCGCGGGTGGCGGCGAAGTCGTTTTGGAATGCGCTAAAGCGGCCCTCGGAGATCGCGGCGCGGATGTCCCTCATCAGGTCTTGATAATAGTGCAGGTTATGCCACGTCAAAAGCATCGCGCCGAGAATTTCGTCGGCTTTGCTGAGATGATGCAGATACGCCCGCGAATGGTTTTGGCACGCCGGGCAGCCGCAGTTTTCATCCAGCGGGCGCGCATCATCCTTGTGGCGTGCATTACGAATATTGATCGAGCCGCGTGGCGTCCAGGCTTGGCCGGTGCGCCCGGATCGGGTCGGCAGCACACAATCGAACATGTCGATGCCGCGCGCCACCGCGCCGACGATGTCTTCGGGTTTGCCCACGCCCATCAGGTAGCGGGGCTTGTCGGTGGGCAAATGCGGGGTGGTGACGTCCAGCGCCGAAAACATTTTTTCGCGTCCTTCACCGACGGCCAAACCCCCCACGGCGTAACCATCGAAGCCGATGTCGATCAGCGCCTTGGAAGATTGCTCACGCAGGTCGGCATGCACGCCGCCTTGGCAAATGCCGAACAAGCCATAGCCGGGGCGATCGACAAACGCGTCTCGGGATCGCTGCGCCCAACGCATGGAAAGCTCCGTGGCGCGGGCGACTTCGTCTTTTTCGCACGGGAACGGCGGGCATTCGTCAAAGCACATGGTGATGTCGGCGTCGAGCAGGTGCTGAACCTCAATGGAGCGTTCGGGGGTGAGCTTGTGATAGCTGCCGTCGATGTGGCTTCTGAACGTCACGCCGTCTTCGTCGAGCTTGCGCAGGTCCGTCAGGCTCATCACCTGATAGCCGCCACTGTCGGTCAAGATCGGCAGGTCCCAGTTCATGAATTCGTGCAGCCCGCCGAGCTTGGCGATGCGCTCAGCCCCCGGACGCAACATCAAATGATAGGTGTTGCCGAGCAAGATTTCCGCACCCGTCGCTGCGACGCTTTGCGGCATCATCGCCTTGACTGTTGCGGCGGTGCCGACCGGCATGAACGCGGGTGTGTGCACCGGGCCGTGCGCGGTGTCGACGCGCCCGGTGCGGGCATCGCCGTCTGTTGCAAAAAGCTCAAAGCCGAATGCGGTCATGTTTGGTCGTCCTCAGAACGGGTGAGCAGGCACGCGTCACCGTAAGAATAAAAGCGATAGCCGTTCTCGATCGCGTATTGGTACGCGGCTTTCATGCGCTCCAGCCCGGCAAAGGCGCTGATCAGCATGAACAAGGTCGATTTCGGCAAATGAAAATTGGTCATCAGCACATCGACGATCTTAAAGCGATAGCCCGGCGTGATGAAAATATCGGTGTCGGCCATGAACGGTTTGAGCGTGCCGTCATCAGACGCGGCGCTTTCCAGCAGACGCATTGAAGTGGTGCCGACCGCGACCACCCGCCCGCCGTTTGCGCGGGCTTGGTTGATGGCGCCGGCGGTGGCCTCAGAAACCTCGCCCCATTCGGCATGCATTTTGTGATCCGCCGTGTCGTCGACCTTGACCGGTAAGAACGTACCCGCGCCGACGTGCAAGGTGACGCGGGCGGTTTTGACGCCGCGTGCTTCAAGGCGCGCCATCATGCGATCGGTAAAGTGCAAGCCCGCCGTGGGCGCGGCGACCGCGCCGGGGTGATCGGCGAACAGGGTTTGGTAATCTTTGAGGTCATGATCGTCGCCGCCTTTGGCGCGCTTGATGTAGGGCGGCAACGGCATCGCGCCGATCTGTTCCAGCGCGGCCATCAACGCGTCGCCGGATCGGTTGAAGCTCAGCAGCACTTCGCCGCCGTCATGCTTGTCCAAAACCTCGGCCAGCAGACCATCGTCGAAATTTATGGTGTGGCCGACCTTGAGCTTTTTAGCCGGACGCGCGAAGGCCAGCCACGTATCAGGGCTTTCGCGCTTGTGCAAGGTCAGCTCGATCCCCGCTTCATTGCCGTTTTCCGTGCGCCGTCCCGAAAGGCGCGCGGGGATTACCTTGGTGTCGTTGAACACTGCAATGTCGCCGGGCTCAAGGCTGTTGGCGAGATCGAGAACGGTTTTGTCGTCAAACGCTTGCTCGCCCACCACCAGCAAGCGCGCGCTGTCTTTGGGGCTTGCGGGGTGTTGCGCGATACAGGTTTGCGGCAGTTCGAAATCGAACAAATCGACGTGCACTTTGGCGGTCCTTAGGTTTGGTGTTTTCTCAAGCTCATGCGGCTTAAGCGGGCGTGTTTTGTTGCGAAGCGGGGCGGAGGTTAGGCAAATGCGCGCCCTTTGGCAAACCCCGATAAGTGTACGATATTTGGCGTTGATATAGCCCGGTGACGATTTATATACGCAACCCCTTGGGATTTCGACATTTTCAGCGTAAATTGGTGCCAATGATAGAAATGACGCGGCGGGACCAACCCGCCGGTATTGGTGTGCTCTAGACCGTGGGTCCTCTGCATGGCGCAGAAAGATGAAGTAACATTTGAGCTTTTGGTCTACTCCGGTTCGCGGTGGGAGGCGCAAGGCGTGTATGCGTCGAACGAGCAACGCACCGCCGTGGCGGATGCAAAATCGTTGGCGAAAGTGTCCACCGTCAAGGGTGTGAAGGTGGTCAAGGAGTTCTACGACCCCAAAGCCAGCGCCAGCCGTTCGCTGACGGTCTACGAACACAACCAGCAACAACCCGCACCGGCCAAAAAGCCCTCAAAAGCCAAGAAGCCGTCGAAAGCGTCGCAAACCGGTGACGTGCGCGAAGGAAAGGCAGATCAGGAGGAAACGCCGAAAAAAGGCAGCTCCATGCTCGGCGTGTTCGTCAAGATCATGGTCTCGATCCTGTTTTCGTTGGCCGCCGCGATGGTGGTGACGCAGTTGGCGTCGTTTGCTTTGCAAGGCGTGCGGTCTGTCGGTCTGTTCAACAAGGGCGATTTTCTCAATCTGGTGTTTATCTTGGTGTTTGTGATCACCGCGCTGGCGTTGATCACGCGCATCTTGGTGGCGCTGAAAAATATCGCGCCGATCTTAAAATCCCGCCCCGCGACACCGCCGAAACCGCGCAAACGCACCCGCAGCCAACGCCTGACGCCGTCCGTCGATAGCTTTAAAGAAGAACGCGACAAGGCCGCAGAACTGGCCGCGATGAGTGAAGAAGAAGAGCAGAAACAAGCCGAGGAAAAAGCCCGCTTGGCCGAAGAAGAAGCCAAACGCAAAGCCATCGCCGACGCGAGCGCGAAGGCCGAGGCCGACGCTTTAACGGAACTCGTCACCATGAACGCGTTCGCCGATGACGCTTTCGATGTGTTGCAAGACGACAAATCGAAACAAGATGCCCATACCGTGTTCGGTCTGGTGCTGTTTTTGGTCGGCGCGGTGCAGGCCTTGCGCCATCAGCATAAGCTGTCTGATGAGGTGACGAACACGGTGATGTCTCAGACGTTGAACGGCTTAGGCCTCAGCAAGGAACGCGCCGAGCACTTTTCCGAACACATCGATGAATACCTGATTTCCAATCCGCGCTATTCGGAAATGTTTCAAAATGGGCGCACCGCCATGGGTGAGTACTTGGAAAGCGAAACGGGACCGCGCGGCGCGCTGTCGGACGCGCTGTTGGCTTGGGACAAACCCAAATCGAAAACCGAGGGCAGCACCCAGCCGGTGACGGTTTTGTTCACCGACATCGCAGGCTCGACCGCGATGACGCAAAAGCTGGGCGACGAGGGTGCACAGGTGGTGGTGCGCAGTCACAACTCCATCGTGCGCGAGGCGATCCAAGGTTTTTCCGGCAAAGAAATCAAGCACACCGGCGACGGCATTATGGCGTCGTTTCCATCCGCCGCAGCAGGGGTCGAGGCGGCGATGGAAATGCAAAAACGTACCAAGTCGCATAACGATACAGACCCGAGCCACCCGTTGGGTCTGAAAATCGGTCTCAATGCCGGGGAGCCGATTTCCGAAGACGACGATTTGTTCGGTACCACCGTGCAATTGGCGGCGCGCATCGTCGATAAGGCCGACGCGGGACAAATCTTGGTGTCGGGCTCTGTGCATGGGTTAAGCCAAGGTAAAAGCTTGAAGTTCGAACGCTTTGCCGACTTGGACATGAAGGGTTTCGATGAGCCGGTCACGGTTTATTCGGTTGTGTGGGGGCCCAAAGAGTCAGAGCAGCCCAAGCCCAAGCCAGAACCTAAACAAGAGCCTAAGACTGAGCCCAAACCTCTCGACCAGCAGTCTAAAGGTGAGGGGGCGAGCGCTTCGACCATGCAAGACGATAAAGGCCAAAAATAAATCGCTCTCTCTTCAAATACTTGGCGGCAAAAGAACAGGTCGGGACTAGCCCCGATCAGCTGGGTGGATTATCATAGAGGCCCTTCAACACGGCTAATGGAGTGAGAAAAACGCGCAGGTAAGTGCGAAGTCCTCTTGCGGGAATCGTCAATATACATAAAATGCTCGTAAATAATGACCCCGGAGCCTAAACACATGTCCCCAAAACGCATGGTTGCCGTCGATGGTAACGAGGCCGTCGCCTCGGTCGCCCACCGCATGAACGAAGTCATTGCGATCTATCCGATCACCCCGTCCTCGACCATGGGCGAGTTTGCGGATGCTTGGTCGGCAGGAGGGCGCGCCAATATTTGGGGCAACATTCCCCAAGTTGTCGAGATGCAGTCCGAAGCGGGCGCTGCGGGTGCGGTGCATGGCAGCTTGCAATCGGGCGCGCTGACCACGACGTTCACGTCGTCCCAAGGCTTGCTGTTGATGATCCCCAATCTGTACAAGATTGCCGGTGAGCTGTTGCCGTTTTGCATGCATGTCGCGGCACGTACCATCGCCACCCATGCGCTGTCGATCTTCGGCGATCATTCCGACGTGATGGCGTGTCGCCAGACCGGCGTGGCGATGCTTTCGAGTGCCACCGTGCAAGAAGCCCAAGATTTCGCGTGCATTGCCCAAGCGGTGAGTTTTGCCTCACGGGTGCCGTTCATGCATTTTTTCGATGGATTTCGCACCTCGCACGAAGTCGCCAAAATCGAATACCTTGAAGACGACGTGCTCAAGGCGATGCTGCCCGATGAGCTGATCCAAGCGCATCGCGACCGCGGCCTCAGCCCCGACAATCCGGTGGTGCGCGGCACCAGCCAAAACCCCGACACGTTTTTTCAAATGCAAGAAGCCCGCAACATCTATCACGATGCGGTGGCGGGATTTGTGCAAGAGGCGTTTGATAAATTCGAGACGCTCACCGGACGCAAATACGGCCTGTACGAATACCACGGTGCCAAGGATGCCGAGCGTGTGGTCATCGTCATGGGCTCTTCCGGTGAAACCGTGCGCGAAACGGCGGATGTGCTCAACGACGCGGGTGAAAAAGTCGGCGTGCTGCAAGTCCGCCTGTATCGCCCGTTCGATCTCGACCGCTTCATCGCGGCACTGCCTGAAACGGTCAAATCCGTTGCGGTGTTGGACCGCACCAAAGAAACCGGCGCGCTGGGTGAGCCGTTGTATCTGGACGTGGTCGCGGCGCTGAACCGTGCGGGCCGTGCGATCAAGGTCATCGGCGGACGGTATGGCTTGTCGAGCAAGGACTTCACTGCGTCGATGGTCAAAGCGGTGTATGACGAGCTTGCCAAAGACGCGCCCAAGCCGACCTTTACCATCGGCATTATCGATGATGTATCGGGCTTGTCGTTGGATTGGGATGAATGCGGAAATTGTTATGAGCCCGGTACCATGCACCGCGCGATGTTCTTTGGACTGGGGTCCGACGGCACGGTGGGCGCGAACAAAAACGCCATTAAGATCATCGCCGACAACACCGACAATTATGTGCAGGGCTACTTCGTTTACGATTCCAAGAAAGCGGGCGCGGTGACGATTTCACACCTGCGTTTTGCGCCCGAGCCCATTCGTTCGAGCTACCTGATCCACGAAGCCGAGTTTCTCGCCTGTCACCAATTTCATTTTCTCGAAAGCTTGGATGTTCTCAGCCATGCAACCCAAGGCGGGACGTTCTTGCTCAACGCGCCTTACGGCAAGGACGTAGTTTGGGACAAGCTGCCGCGTTCGGTGCAGCGCTTGATCGTTGAAAAAGAGCTCAAGTTCCACGTCATCGATGCGCGCAAAATCGCGGCGGACGCGGGCATGGGCAAGCGCATCAACACCGTGATGATGGTGTGCTTTTTTGCGCTCTCGGATTTCTTGGATCACGAAGCATCGATCCGCCACATCAAAGACGCCATTGAAAAGAGCTACGGTTCCAAAGGCCGCAAAGTGGTGGAAATGAACAACGCGGTGGTGGATTCCACACTGGCGCATCTTGAACAGGTCGATGTGCCGACCAGCGTCAGTTCCGATTTCGACGTGCCGCCGATCGTGTCGCCCAATGCCCCCGATTTTGTGCAAAACGTCACCGCCAAGATGTTGGCGGGCAAGGGCGATCTGTTGCCGGTCAGCGCGTTTCCCGTCGACGGCACCTGGCCGACCGATACCGCGCAGTGGGAAAAGCGCAACTTGGCGTCCGAAATCCCCACCTGGATCGAAGATTTGTGCATCCAGTGCAACAAGTGCGCGCTGGTGTGTCCGCACGCCGCCATTCGCGTGAAGGCTTATGACGGCGCATCGTTGGACGGTGCCCCTGCGAGCTTTAAATCGATGAATTATAAAGGCCGCGAATTTGGCGATGAGGCCAAGTATTCGGTTCAAGTCGCGGCGGAAGATTGCACCGGGTGCAAGCTGTGTGTGATGGTGTGTCCGGGCAAAGACAAGCAAAACCCCGAACGTCTGTCGTTGGTGATGCAACCGCAACCGCCGCTGCGCGCACAAGAGCACGAAAACCTCAAATTCTTCCTCGACCTGCCCGAAGCGGACCGCACCGCGTTGCGCCCCAACGTCAAGATGAGCCAGTTCGCCGAACCGTTGTTTGAATTTTCCGGCGCGTGTTCGGGGTGCGGAGAAACGCCTTACATCAAACTGTTGACCCAGTTGTACGGCGACCGCGCGGTGATCGCCAACGCAACAGGGTGTTCGTCGATCTACGGCGGCAACTTGCCGACCACGCCGTATGCCTGCGACGCGAATGGGCGCGGTCCGGCGTGGGCGAATTCGCTGTTCGAAGACAACGCCGAATTTGGCATGGGCATTCGTTTGGGCCTAGACAAGCATCACCAAATCGCCATGGAGCTTCTTGAAAACCTGCGCGGTGATATACGTGATGATGAATTGGTCGATGCCTTGCTGTCGTCGGACCAATCGAATGAAACCGGCATCCTCGCCCAGCGTGCGCGCGTCGAGACCTTAAAAGAAAAGCTCAATGCCATTGATGGTGAATTGGCCGATCGCCTGAGCGTCATTTCCGATCATCTGGTGAAAAAGTCCCTGTGGATTTTGGGTGGCGACGGCTGGGCTTACGACATTGGTTTTGGCGGCGTCGATCATGTTTTGGCGTCGGGCATCAACGTCAACATCTTGGTGATGGACACCGAAGTCTATTCCAACACCGGCGGCCAGCAATCCAAAGCCACGCCATTGGCAGCGGCGGCGAAGTTCGCCAGCGCCGGCAAAGCGCTGCCGAAGAAAGATCTCGGCCTGATGGCGATCAGTTACGGTCACGTCTATGTGGCGTCGATTGCGTTGGGCGCCAAAGACGCGCAGACGGTCAAGGCGTTGCAGGAAGCCGAACAGTTCGACGGCCCGTCGTTGATCATCGCCAACTCACCGTGTATCGAACATGGCTACGACATGGCCGACAGCTTGGAACACCAAGCACTGGCGGTGGAAACCGGTTATTGGCCGCTGTACCGTTTCGATCCGCGCCAAGCCGATCTGGGCAAGGCGATGTTGCAATTGGACAGCAAAGCGCCGAGCCGCCCGATTTCCGATCTGTTGGAAACGGAAAATCGCTTCTGCCAAGTGCAACGCAAAGACCCCGAACGCTTCGCCATGTTGGTGGCCAAGCTGGAAGACGAATTGCGTCATCGCCGCCAAGTGTTCGAAGCCCTGGCGACGGTCAAGCCCGAACCAGAAGACGAAGCCGAAGACACGACCGAAGCAGATGCGGCGGAGTGATCCTTTTATTCACACCAATATTCAGCTTTGTTGAGCGTGTCCGCACACATGACTTGGCCGCGAACATGGCCGATCACGCCGGTGCGTAACTCCTGAACCATCCAGGCGTCGGCATTTTGAGGTGCGATGGGAAAGGGTGCGTGTAGATTTTGCGCGCCTGCAGGCTGAAACCCGAAACGCGGGTAATATCCGGGGTGACCCAGCACAAACACCAGGTCCGTTCCCCCGTCTGCAAGTTGGTGCAGGCCGGTGCGAACCAATTCGCCGCCGATGCCCCGGCCCTGGGCGTCCGCCATGACGGCCAATGGCGCGAGAATTGTCGCCGAAATGGGGGCTTGTGCGCCGGTGATGGTGACGTTCGTGAACAAGATGTGCCCAACGGGCCATCCATCGACCATCGCCATGAGGGAAAGCCGTGGGGCAGCGCTTGGGTCGCTCAACAGCGCAATTGTCAGCAGCGCTTCCTCGTTTTGGCCGAAGGCGCTTTCATGAATGGAAACGATGGCAGGCACATCTGCATCATCGGTTGGCCGTATGATCATGCTTTCCCCTCACATAATATAAAGAAGGGCCTGCTGCTCACGCAGACTTGGCGCGTTCCACCAGGGAATTGCACAGCATGTGGAAAAACGGTTCTTGCAAGGCCAGCTTGGTCTGGGTGTCGGGGCTGGTCATGAGAATTTCCAAGATGCGGCGGTTGCGCCGGGCTTCGTCGTCATCGACAAGGGTGCCTTCGGTCTTGTCGCGGATGTAATCGACGAGAAATTCGATGATGGTGCGCATTTCTAGATCGACACTGTCCATCATGCGCCGCATGGCGAGACGCGACAGCGCGACGCAGACGGTTTCTTCAGTGGCGGTCGCGGTGGCGATGCGTTCCATATCCGAAATCACCGCCATCTCGCCGATGATTTGACCGGGACCGATGGTCGCCAGCGTGCGCGCAGAAGACTGGGTGATGCTGACTTTTCCCGATTTGATCACGTAAGCTTCCGCACCGCGTTCGCCTTCCGAAAAAATCACCTCGCCGGCTTCAAACAGGCGAAACCGCGCCAGATGGTCCGGTTGGGTATTGTCTTCACCGTCTTTGGATCGGTTTTTTGGCAGTGCGTTGTCGATGCCGACTTCAAAACCATCGTTCGCCATGGCGGCAGCCTTCCTCAGTCCTCTACTCAGATGCGCGTCGTTGCTGCAGCAGTGTAAAGCCGCGACGGCTTGAGAAGAAAGCGAAAATGATAGAACTATTTAAGGGTCGGTTTGCGATCGACGTAGGTCCCCACGCTTGAGAGCATGAGTTTGACCTTGGTTTTGATGTTGACGGTGCGATTGTTGACGTCGAGAAACCTGTCATCGCCGACCGTTTCGGCAAATGCCGCCTGAACGGTGAAGGCATGGCTTTCGTCGGTGGTGCCGCGGCGATAAAAATCCATGGCGTGACCTTCCATTTCGTGAACCAACTGGGCGGCAATGTCATAGTCGCTAAACATGTCGGGCAGCAAAAGCAGCGTCGATGACACCATCACGACGAAACGATCCATACTTTTGCGCGGGATAAAGGCCGCGAACGCCAAACCGCCGCTTGTTGGGCAGACGTTATCGACGATGATGTAGCCGTTTTTGCGCTTCATCGTTTTGGAAATGACGTTAAACGTGTCCGGCGCGCGGTCTTCGATGATTTTCAAGGCGCTCATAAGCCGCTTGAAATACACAGCGTTGTTGTTTTGGCCGGTTTTGATGGGGACAGAATGGTAGGGGCTGCCGACGATGGTGAAGCCCCGATACTGGGTCACGGGCAAGGACGCGTCGGGCAATTGAGCGTGCTTGTTGATTTTCGAGGCTTTGCAGCCATTGAGAAAATCGATGCCGTGGGATTTGATTTTGACCTTTTCCAGATAAAGGCTACGCGCCAGGGTCTTGTTGATCAGGATGTTTTCGCCATCACTGACTTTGGCCAATTTGGCGTTTAAGGCCGAGATCAGGTCTGCGGCTTGCGTGGGAAGGCTGGGCGCCATGACCGTCAAAAGGGCGCCGACGGCGAGCAGGCCATTGCGCAGCGGCGATGTGAGTTGAATGAGCGCCATGAAATCCCTCAGAGCCGACCTAAAATGCATTGCGCATCTTAATACGTGATGGAGTGAGGTCGTGGCTTTTTGTCAGGGGGTGTGCCTTATGCGGGCGTGTGCGTTCGTACTTACGTACTAGGCGCGTTCATGAACCTCGTCTTTCACAGTCAAATGGTGTAGGTTTTTGGGTGGGAAGTATTTTTGGCTGTCTTTTGACGGCCTAGAAGACTGTGGGCAAAGGAACAATGCGTATGGGGCACGTAAATAAAGACGTAGATGACTTCGAACTCAGAACAGGCATAACCCGCGACGACATCCGTCGTCTAGGACGGGTGCATTTGTTTTCAGGGTTGGTCCCGGATGATTTGCGAAAACTTTTGGCGACCAGCTCTATCCGGCGTTATCCGGATCACACCACTTTGTTCATGGAAGGCGATGCCGCAGATCGCTTTTTTGTCGTCTTGGACGGCTGGGTTAAACTGTTCAGGTTGAGTGAAAACGGCCAAGAGGTGGTCATTTCGGTGAGCTCACCTGGGGAAAGTTTTGCCGAAGCGGCGATATTCGACCAGCACACCTTTCCCGTCAGCGCGGTGGCCATCACCGACGTACGCTTGTTGGTGGTCAGCGCAGAATGCTTGATGCGCCAGTTGAGCGAAAACATGGACTTCACCTTCAACATGTTGGCGTCGATGTCACGCCAGATGCGGCGCAATGTCACCAAATTGCATCAGATGTGTTCAATGTCGTCGACGGAGCGTCTGGCTGATTTTCTCATCGACCTGTCGAATTCCCATAACGGCACCGCGCGCATCACCTTACCGCTGGACAAGTCTTTGATCGCGGCGCGTTTGGGTATGCAGCCGGAAACGTTTTCCCGGGCGCTGGCCAAACTCAAAAATGTCGGTGTGCAAAGCGTTGGACATGACGTGGAAATTAAGGATTTGAATGCCCTGCGCGCAATGACCAACGGCAGCCCGCTGAGCTGCTAGTTTGCATCACGACGTTGTCACTTAGTCTGCGCCGGGCAGGGTGATGCCGCGTCTGGCGGCCATGCTTTTCGCCATGGCGCGTTGATCATCGGCGCTCAGCCTGAGGCGCGCGAGTTCCAAAACCACGGTGTTTTCCCAGTTGAGATGGGACAGGTGAATTTCCGACAGCATTTCGGCTGCGGTTCGAAATCCGTGCGGGTCTTGTAATGTTCCGTCCTGGGCGATTTGCTTAAGCCCGATGATGACCTCGTTCGCCAGTTCGCGATCGCGTAGATGTTCGGATCCGAGCAGGCGCAGGGTGTCCTCGAACTTATCCTCGGCTTTGGCGCGCTTGGACAACAGCGGAAACAAATCACGCTCTTCGTCTTCGATGTGGTGTGCAAGGTCGCGCTGCAGACATTCCAAAATCGTCTCGGCCGCTTCGACGGCGATGTCGGACGATGTGCTGAGCTTAGCCAGTGTTTTGAGTGCGGCGCACATGTCGCGCTGACGACAATGATCGGCAAAGATGTACTCGATCGGTTCCAATAACAAATTGTCGGGGATGCGTTCGATTTGCACACCGAACAGTTCCGGTGCCTGAGGATCCGATGCCTGAGGATCGGCTTTGGCTTGCATACAGTGCCCCCTAACCCCGAGCGCCTGACACGACGCTTTTCATGCTCGCAAGTCGATGGCTGTGATTGTGCGCGGTGATGCCTTGGGTTGCATTGACGGGGGTCAATCACACGTATTTGACCTTGGTCAAGGCTAGGGTGCTGGTTCTCTGGCCCAATTGTCCGTGAATTTGGGGAGTCCACCGTGGATCGATCATCAGCCACACCTGAATTCAGTCCATGGTGATCGCTGATTGGGAGGAAGTTGTATGTCAGAGCAGGACAGCACCAACACGGACGGCGAAGGGCCGGTGCCGTTTATGCAGAAGTTGTTGGATTCACCGTTCATTCTTCTGTTTATCGGGGTCGCAATGCCGACTGTCATTTATATCATCTGGGGTGTGATGGAGATCGTCTCCATCCCCGTAGCACCGTAGAGGGAGGGCGAACCTATGGGTATTTTTCCTCCCGAAAAACGGGTTTGGTGGAACGAGCCGGTTGAGAAAACCGAAGTTCTATGGATTTTCATCGCGCTGCTTTGGGCGCTGGTTATGTTTTTCATGATGCCGTATTGGCATGTGAACGGTGACCAGAACCTGTCCAACGAAGCTTACCGCATTCGTCCGGAAGTTTTCGCTGAGCGCACCGAAGCAATGGCGGCCAAGTACAAGGTCCGCGAAGAGGGCGATACCGGCGTGCCGGTGGTTCGCCCACCTGCCGGCAGCGATGTCTACATGCTGGGGCGTTTGTGGGAATGGTGGCCTGTCCTTGAATTGGAAAAAGGGCAGTCCTATCGCTTGCACCTGTCTTCAGTCGATTGGCTGCACGGGTTCTCACTTCAACCTGAAAATATCAACATTCAGGTTCATCCTGGATACGACATGGTGCTGACGGTTACGCCGACCAGCTCTGGCGAATTCAGTGTTGTCTGTAACGAATTTTGCGGCATTGGCCATCACACGATGGTCGGCAAAATTCACGTAGTCGATAAGTGAGGGACGTGTCATGGCTGAATTTAGGACTTGCCCGGACACCGGGTTCGCAATCGATCTGGCGGCAGACAAACTGATCAAGTGGAACGCGGTTACGGCCGTTGTGTTCCTGTTGGTTGGTGGTTTGTTCGGTATCTTGGTCGCGCTGACGCGCTGGCCCGCCGTTCACCTGCTGGATGCTGATTTATTTTACCTTGCGCTTACCGCGCATGGTCTTGATGTTCTGCTGGTGTGGATCATCTTCTTTGAAATGGCGTTGCTGTATTTTTGTTCCGCCATTTTGCTCAAATCACGGCTTGCCGTGCCTTGGGTTGGCTGGCTGCAATACAGCTTGATGCTGGTCGGCGCTTTGATCACCAACGTGGCTGTGCTTCAGGGCGAAAGCAGCGTGATGTTCACGTCTTACGTCCCGATGATGGCGGCACCGCACTTTTATCTCGGCATCATCTTGTTCGCCGTCGGTGCGTTGATGGGCTGTGTGGTGTTCTTCGCCACGCTGTACATCGCCAAACGCGACAAGACCTATGAGGGCTCGATCCCGCTGGTCACGTTCGGTGCCATGACGGCGGCGATCATCGCGGTGTTTACCATTTTGGCTGGCGCAGTGATTTTGGTCCCGACCTTCTTCTGGTCATTGGGCTTTATCGCCAACATCGACACTTTGATGTATCGCGTCATCTGGTGGGGACTTGGTCACTCATCTCAGCAAATCAACGTGGCGGCGCAAATTGCGTGCTGGTACGCGATTGCTGCGATCTTGTTCAATGCCAAACCGCTTTCGGAAAAGGTCAGCCGTACGGCGTTCTTGTTCTACATTCTGTTCCTGCAATTGGCTTCGGCTCACCACATCTTGGTCGATCCGGGCATGAGTTCGGAATGGAAAATCTTCAACACGTCTTACGCTCTGTATCTCGCCGTTTTGGGCTCCATGTTGCATGGCCTGACGGTTCCGGGCGCGGTCGAAGCCGCACAACGTAAAAAAGGCTACAACCGAGGCATGTTCGAGTGGTTGCGCAAAGCGCCGTGGGGCAATCCGGTGTTCTCCGGGTTTGCACTGTCGGTGGTGTTGTTCGGCTTCTTGGGCGGCATCACGGGCGTGATGATGGGCACAGAACAGCTCAACATCATCATCCACAACACCATGTACGTTCCGGGTCACTTCCACGGTACCGTCGTGGTGGGTACGACCCTGGCCTTCATGGCGATGGCGTATTGGTTGGTGCCGGTGTTGTGGCAGAAAGAACTGGTGTTCCCGGGTCTTGCCAAGTGGCAGCCGTACATATTCGGTCTTGGCATGGGCTTGGCGTCCATCTTCATGATGGGTGCGGGCACGCTTGGTGTGCCGCGTCGTCACTGGGATATCTCCTTTGCCGACGCCATGATGGTGCACGAATTCCCGGAATCGGCCTATCTGATGATGGGACTGGCGGGGATCACCGGCGTGATCGGCGGCATTGGTGGGGGTATCTTTATCCTCAACATGGTCGGCACGCTGTTGTGGGGTAAAGCCAAAGTACCGGCACCCGCAGCACCGGAAGAAACCGCGGAAGCACCGCCCATCGGTGGGGCTGCGACCGAATACGGCAGCGCCAGCACGTTGGAGGTTCCCGGAACCTTTGTCCTGGCGTTGGTGTTCCTGACGGCTTTTGTTCTCTACTACTTCGTCAACTGGAAATACTTGGCGAGCGTTTGGGGACTAAGCTAACCGCATGCATCCTTTCGGGGGTGCTCAGGGGGGCGGATGCTACGATGCCCACAGAATAGCATCCGTCCCTTTCTTCCCGGGCCTGAATGAGTTGGTCCTTTGTCTTGTGGGCCCGTGTTGTGATTAAGCCAGTGTTTCTTGTGGGAAGGCTCTTGTGGGTAAAGCCTGATGATCAAAACAAACATGACATACCGGAAGTTTTTAACGATGTTCGCCACGACGTTTTTATTAGCGTTCGTGGCGTCGTCGTTTAACGCAACCGCCCAGCCGACTTTATCCAACGCCGAAGACGGCGCGCTGGATGAAAAGAAAGCGCTGGCGATTTCTCAAGCCGCAATCGGGCGCGAGATTGGCGATTACAGTTTTCGCGACACCACCGGAAAGCGGCTCAAGCTGTCTGATTTTCGCGGCAAGCCGTTGGTGATTTCGCTGATTTATTCCAGCTGCGCGGATGTCTGTCCGGTGATCACCTCCACGTTGGAAGGCGTCGATGAGATTGCGCGCGATGCGCTGGGCGACGACAGCTACAACATCATCACCATCGGTTTCGACACCGCCGCTGACAATCCCGTGCGGATGAGGAGCTTCGCGCAAAAATACGGCGTGCCCATAAGCGATCATTGGCGTTTTCTCAGCGGCGACCTGCTGTCTGTGACCGGACTGAGTGAAGATTTGGGCTTTCAGTTTTTTGAATCGCCAAAAGGTTTCGATCATCTCACCCAAACCACCATCTTGGACAAGAACGGTGTGGTCTACAGACAGATCTATGGCGAGAGCTTCGAGACACCGCATTTTGTCGAGCCGTTGAAAAACCTGACCTTCGGCACCGATACGCCGTTCGCCAGCTTGGGCGACCTGATCAACAAAGTGCGGCTGTTTTGCACCATCTACGATCCCAGCGGCGATCAGTACCGCTTTGAGTATTCTATTTTCTTCCGTCTTCTGGTCGGCGGCACGGTCATCATCGGTATGATCACATTTTTGGTGAACTGGACGTGGCAGAACCGCAAACGCAAACGTCGGCTGCTGAAACAAGGGCGTGTTCACATTCGCCCCAGTACATAAAAAGACCCGAAAAACCATAAAAAGAAGAAGACCCTGACCGTGAACGTTCTCACTTCAATTCGCATCTTCATTCAAAATGTTTTTCTGCGCGCGGAAAAAGGATTCGACAAAGCCTTTGGTCCTGAGTGGAACCCGATGCGCCAGCTGGGCACGTTGGCGTTCTATCAGTTCTTCATCGCCGCCATCACCGGGATCATTTTGTATGTGTTCTTCGAAACGTCGGTGGACGGGGCTTTCGAATCGGTTGAATACCTGACCAACGAACAGTGGTGGTTCGGCGGGGTGATGCGCAGCCTGCATCGCTATTCATCCGACGGCATGGTGTTGGCGATGGTGCTGCATTTGATCCGTGAATGGTCGTTCGATCGGTACCGCGGCGTGCGCTGGTATGCGTGGTTCACCGGCGTTCCGGTGATTTGGCTTTTGTATGTGTCGGGCTTGTCAGGCTATTGGCTGGTGTGGGACGAACTGGCCCAGTACGTCGCCATCGGCTCGATGGAATGGATCGACTGGCTGGGTATCTTCGGCAAGCCGGTGGCGAGCAACTTCTTGGCCGAAGGATCGCTCGGCGACCGCTTCTTCACGCTGTTGGTGTTCATGCATATTTTTGCGCCGTTGTTTTTGCTGTTCATGATGTGGATCCACGTGATCCGCGTGACCCAGCCGAAAATCAATCCGCCGCGCGGTCTGGCCATCGGCACGATGTTGGCATTGACGGTGCTGTCGTTCATCAAACCCGCCATCAGTCACGCCAAAGCCAATTTGGATGTGATCCCGACCGACTTGGCGTTGGATTGGTTTTATATGGGGTTCTACCCGCTGTTCGATGCTTGGGGGCCAGCGGTGCTGTGGGCCTTGGCGGTGGGCGGCTCGTTGTTTCTCGCCATCATGCCGTGGTTGCCGCCGATGAAACAGGCCGCACCTGCGGTAGTCACGTTGGATAAGTGCAATGGCTGCAAACGCTGTTACGAAGATTGTCCTTACGGTGCCATCACCATGGTGCCGCGCAGCGATGGCTTGCCTTACGAGCAAGAAGCCGTGGTTGCGGACTCCATGTGCACACGCTGTGGCATTTGCGTCGGCGCGTGCCCGACCTCGACGCCGTTTCGCGCTGAGGATGAGCTGATCACCGGTATCGATCTGGCGGACTTTCCGATCAAAAAAATGCGCAGGATGGTCGACGATGCGCTGCAATCTGCAGCTGACGGCATCGTTCTGGTCGGCTGCGATCACGGCCAAAAGGTCGATGGCATCGAAGGCACGGCGGCGGTGAAGCTGCCGTGCGTGTCGCACATGCCGCCGTCGTTCATCGATTACATGATCAGCCAAGGGGCCAAGGGGGTATTGATCGCGGGCTGTCCCGATTGCGGCTGTCGGTTCCGCTATGGGGTGCAGTGGATGCAAGACCGTTTGGAAGGGCGGCGCGACCCGTATTTGCGCAAGCGCGTGCCGCGCGAACGCATCCGCACCTTGTGGGCATCGCCATTGGATGTCGACCTGTTGTACGACACCGTGTCGGAATTTAAAACCGATCTGCAAGCGTTGCCGGGTGAGGAGAAAACGGATGTTTGATTTCTTCAAAGGTGACAACGCGGTGTGGTTTTACGCGGTGCCGTTCGCCATTTTTGCACCAATCTATTTTTCGTTCGTATGGCACATTGGCGTGAAAAACTTGTTTCGTGTCGATGTGGAAAAGCGCGAACGCAAACGCCTCAGTCGCGAACACGAAGAACGCATCAACAAGCGTCGTGAAGCCAAAGCCGGAACCCGCCAGCGCCAAGCCCACATCGCCACCATGCCATCCAAGTACTGGCTCGCCCAAGCGGCGACATATGCGGCGTTCATGGCTGTGTTGGGGGTGTTTTCAACGTTTCCCACCTATAGCTACCTCGGTGCGGGCGAGGCGCAGATCAAACTCAACCTCAGTCACCCCGGCCAACGTGTAGAGGCCTGCGTCAAGCGCACCAAGGCAGAGCTGGCGGCGCTGCCGCCCAACATGCGCGCGAAAATGAAATGCTCGCGCGAGCGCTCAAACGTAATGTTGGAATTAGAAGTGGACGGTGAGATTGTGTACAAAGGCGAAGCCGTCGCCACCGGCTTGCGCCGCGATGGCTCTTCTAGCTTTTACGAAAAGTTTTTCATCGCGGCAGGTGCCCACCAGATGACCGTGCGCATGAACGACGGCGATCCAAGCCAAGCGTTCACCCACACGCTGAGTAAAACCGTCGACCTGAAACCGACACAAAACCTGGTGGTCGGATTTCACGAAAACGAGCACATGTTTTATTTCAAATAGGTCAGCTTTCCAAAAAACTATGAAAACTGCGATCCAGGGTGCGAAAGTGCTCCGAGAACCACTCATCAAGGCGCGCGCCCAGGGTGTTTGAGGTCGCCTTGGTATCGGCGGTGGCGGCGTCATCCATGATGTCACGGATGTCTTCCAACAAGCGGTCGTGATCTTCTTTGTGGGCGTGGTAGCCGTTGTAGCCTTTGTCGAGCATGATCTTTTCTTCCAACGCGAAGTGCGCTTCGATCTGCGCGTGGATTTTTCCCAACAGTGCCGTGATTTCACCGTGGTGGATCATATCCCCAGCGATCACGTCGCCGATGGCGTTGATCTCTTTGATCAGGGCTTCGTGTTCGTGATCGACCGATGGTATGCCGACCTTCATGCTGTCATCCCATGTGATTAAAGCCACGCTTAGGGGTCTCCTCAAACAGATGCATGTTCAGGCTAGGACAGTGAGTTTATCGCTATCGGCCCATATACGGATTGATTTCGATCAAGGACGAAAGGGGCCTGATCGTTCACATTGGCACCGTGAAGTTTCCCCTCTTGTTTCACCTTGTTGACAGGATGTGGAATCAAGTGCCGCTGTAGAAACGGACGGCTGGCACGATTTGGGATGATGAGGGAACGGCTCATCATCCAATGGTCACGGTATTTGCCGCCCATGACGATGAGCTGCAAGCTCCAGCGCCATTGGGACGGAGGGTGCGATACATATCTCTCCCCGCCCTCCGTCCTTTTTCGCAAAACGAAACCCGCGCAAGCTTGTTGCGCGGGTGTTTTAATGGCGTCGGGCACGGTATTTAAGGCGTAACTTCGATCACGCCTTTCATATCGTTGGTTTCCCAGTGCGGTCCGCACAGGTAAGGGTAACGGCCGGGCTCATGAAAGGTGTCTTCCCAAAATTCGACCGGGAACAGACGCTCGCTTTCCGCTTTGCCGGCGTCTTTGAACCACACGCTGTGGCTGGTGCGCTTTTCGACGTTGACGAACCGCACCGTGGTGCCTTTGGTGACCGTCAAGTGCGGCGGGCAGAAGGTGTATTTGAGCATCAGCACATGCACGGTGCCGGGTGTGGCGGGGGGCAGGGCTTCGTCTGCAGGTAAGTCTTTGAACGCATCAAAACGTTCTTGGGCCGTGGCGCAGATGGCGGCTTGCTCGGCCTCGTCAGCACCGAAAGCCGTCCCCGCCAAAACGGGAACGGCTAAGCCGATGGACAAGAGCGTGCGCCAGATCATGCGCATCAGGTCACTCTTGCGGAAGAGTCATGGTGTAGCTCCACACATCCACCGCAACGTCGAGCGGCAGCGCCGACAACGCCGGCATGCTGTCGCCGGGTTTGGAGAAACGAATGCGGTGCAAGGACCGGTCCGGCAACTTGTTCACCACCGCGCCGACCGGCGGCATGTCGGTGATCTTTTTGCCGTCCTGACCGTGGCATGCGGCGCAAATGGTTTCGAAGTAGCCTTGGCCTTTGGTGGCATCGCCCTTCAACTTGGACACATCCGTGGTGCCGTTGGCGACAAACGCGGCCAACGATTGAAAATCGGTCTCGGTGAACATGTCGTCGGTGTAATTGTGTTTGGCGTCCCGAAGGATGGCGATGATTTCATCCGATGACTTGCCGCTTGAGCTGAGGATTCCGGGAAGGCCCAAATCGCCTGCATAGTTGAAGCCGTGACACTGCGAACAGCGCCAAGTTTTTTTGCCGGTTTTACCGGCATCGGCGGGTATCGAAACGTGGGTCTTTTTCATCACGTCGCCATCGGTGATCTGGTAGTACCAGTCGTAAAGCTGGCCACCGCGCGCCATCAGGCCTTCCGGTGTCAGCGCTTGGGCCTGAGACGTGTACGCTATGATCCCGGCCATGGCGACAAGCCCGCTGAGGGCGCCTTTCACAAGAGTTGCGTTGTTTTTCATGACGTGTCCCTTTTCTGTCGAATTCGATGTCTTCACTTGCACGGCGCGCCTTGTTCGATCCAGCGCATCAGTAAAAGTATATTGGGGTCATCCAAAGGCGCACCCGGGTCGATTCCGGGCGGCATGCGGTTCATAGTCAGACGTTGGTAAAGCGGGCTGGCGTCGGCATTGGACGGCACCACGATGGGCAGCCCGTCGAGACCTTGCTTTTTGCGGGTCTTGGAAAACGCTCCCTTCATGATCGCCTCATGAGAGGTGAGGTTGACTTCGTTGAAGCTGGGCGGGTCGCGAAACGATTTGTGACAATCGATGCATGCAGTGTCCGAACCGAACGCTTCGGGGTCGGAAAACAGCGGCAGCACCTTGGTGGTGAATACCTCGTCATTGGGCGCGCCGGCATCGATCCAGGCTTTGACCGCCAAAATGCTGTCTGAATCCACCGGAGCGAAAAACGGCACGCCCAGCGGCATGCGGTTATCGCGGATGCGTTTGGCCAAGGGGCTGTTGTGCGGATTGCCCGAATCGATGATGGGCCGGGCGGGGGCCTCGGTCGCGCCGCGCAAAATGCCTTCGCAGCTGGACAAGTCCAGGCCACGATAGCTTTTGCTGTGATCGGTGGAACTGTGACACACGATGCACGCCGGGCCTTCGCCGAACGCGTTGGGCGTGCGCATCAAGGTGGCGATGTAGTCATAGGTGATGGGGATATCGCGTTGAAGCACCAGTGCTTCGACCACCGCGTTGTCGCCATGAATGTTGAGCTTGCCCAGCTTCATATCCAGATACATCTGGTGGGTGACGCTGGCGGGTTCTTGTGCGTGCGCCGGTGCGCCGAAGAGCGGTGTGAGGGCTGCGAACGCAACGAACGCACCGACAACCCACCGTTCGATAACGGCGCGGCGATGGCGGCGGGTTCGGCTGAGTTGTGATGTGCGCATGGGGCAAGCCCTCCTTATATGTACTTTCTTGCCTCAGTATAGCGTTATTCTTCTTCCAAGAACTGATCCATCGATTTGCTTGGTTTGGGTGCGGCCTCGACCTTGGCGGGACGCGGCGCTTCGTCGTCCTCTTCGTCCATCATGGCTTCGGCGGGCATCTTGTGGGCGATGCCTTTGTGGCATTCGATACAGGTCTTCTTTTCTTTAACGGCAATCTGCATCTTTTCCGACGAGCGACGGCGTTGTTTTTCCCAATGCATGGCGTCGTAGGAATGGCAGTTGCGGCATTCGTGTGAATCGTTGGCTTCCATGGAGGCCCAGACGCTTTTCGCCATCTGGTATCGCTTGGCCTCGAATTTCTCAGGCGTGTCGATGGTGCCCAGCGCTTTGTGCAAAAGCTCGTTGGAGGCTTTGATTTTGCGGATTACTTTGGGGATCCATTCTTTGGGCACGTGACAGTCGGAACAAATGGCGCGCACACCCGATGGGTTGCTGTAGTGGACGCTCTTTTTGTATTCCTTGTACACCGTTTGCTCCATCTCATGGCATGAGACGCAGAATTCCAAGGTGTTGGTGTATTCCATGAAGGTGTTGAATCCCCCCCAGAATATGATCCCCGCAAACCCACCGGCAATCAGGATGGTCCCCAAACTGAACTTAGACGTCGGTGACCAGAAAACCTTCCACAAGCCGTGCATAACCATCTAAGCCCCATAAGGTGAAGAAACTTAACGTTTTGTTGTGTGCTGTATTTGGTGTGTGAGACAAAGGGGAAGAAGCGTCAGATCTTCTTCCCCTTCACTCATATGGCCTTAGGTGTTGTGGTGTACGCGGTTGTACACGTTGAACTTACCTGTCGGCGTTTCGAGACCTTCGACCACACCCAGTTTCTTAAGGGTTTTGGAATCGTAGATCACGATGTGGCCTTTAGCCCAGTTTTTCTTGCCACCGCGAACCCAGACGGAAATCCACACTTCGGAACCGTCTTGATTGAATTCGCTATGCACGGCCAACGCTTTGTCCATTTCCGTCACGCGCAACGTCTTGACGACCTTGCCGGTTTCTTTGGAGATAACCTTGACGGACTGTTGGACATCCGGGTCGGGATGCTTGGTCTGATCGGCAAAGACATAAGGCGAGTTCGGGTGCGTGCGGATAAACAAGCCTGCACCGTCGGTTGCCGTCTTGTAGCAAATCTTCCAAGCGTTATCGGGATGACCTTTGGGATCGTTGCCCCAAACGGTGACCTTACCTTCGCCGAGGTGAACCGTACCGGCCACCGGACCGCATTTCGGATCGACCCAGTTCGCGCCCGGACCCGGGTGCGGCTTGTTGCCGGTCTCGATCGATGCCACGAATTTCCGTTCTTCGGAGTCCATGATTTCCATGCGGTTAGATGCGTTCGCAGCGATCTGGAAATACCGCTGTGTCGGGTCGAAGAAGCCATCGTGCAGGAACTTGTGAGAGTTGATCTGCTCGATACGCAGGTTGTCGAGATCGGAATAATCGACCTGCCAAAGCTGGCCGAGTTCCTTAACCGCGACGATCCACGTCGGTGCGTTCGGCGTATTATAAATCGCCGCGACACGGGCTTCGTTGACGTATTCGCCATCCACGTTAACACCACGGGTGGAGACCACTTTCAGCGGTTCCATGGTCTCGGCGTCGAGGATCACGAAGTGCGGCGGCCAATAACCACCACCGATGACGTATTTATCTTTCCATTGACCGTAATGCGATACCGCGACGTCGCGGGCGTCGGATGCGACCTGGGTTTCAGCCACCACTTGCGGCGGGTCCATCCACAAATCGATTTTGGTCATTTTGCCATCGCGGCCCTGGGTGTACCAGAAGCGACCATCGGAAGATTCCTTAGCCACGTGCACCGCATAACCGGTGTTGACCTTGGCGACGACTTCTTTGGTGTCGCCGTCAATGATGCCCATCATGCCTGCATCACGCAGGATGACGACGAAGAAGTTCTCCCAATTGCGCCCATGCATGGGTTTGGTGGGATAAGCTTCGGGTTTGATAAACACTTTCCAGCGTTTTTTCATATCCGCCAAAGTCATTTCGGCAGGCGGAGGAACATCCATTTGAATGAACGTGGCCAGCTTCGCGATTTGCTTCTTGTCGAAGATATCGTCGAAGTTATTCATTCCGCCTTCGGTACCCAGCGTAATGATCTTTTCCAGACGTTTCTGGCCAAGTTTTTGAGTTTCTTTCGGCAATAGGCTTTTACCCGTAGCACCCTTACGCAGTGCGCCATGGCAACCAGCACAACGCTGGAAATAAAGCACTTTTGCTTCCTCGAAATCCGCCTCGGAGAGTGTAGGCTCCGCAGCCAAGGCTCCCCCCGAACCCAACAGGACTGCGCCTGCCGCCATGCTTATGGCTGAAAGGGACAATGCCAACTTCATTGATTTACCCCTGTCCAAATTGAGACGGCCCACACATATTACGCCTCAAAGTGTGTTTCCCTCCGCGTAGTGACCTATTTTCATCTCTGTTCACGACACGCGACGTTCGGCAAATTCCGTACGCTGGCGTCATTATCGGGCGCATGTCAGACCAGCCACCTTGACGAGTGTCAAATCAAAGCGAAAAAATTTGAGTCCTCTAATATAAGGCATCACGAGGCCCCTGAAGGGGGTGGTTACTTAATAAGTGTAATTCTTGGCTAACCCATAAGTTTTTTCCGCGCTGATTATTGACTGGCGTCAATAATGGATATGCAAACATGTGCCATATTTTGACCCTGGAACATAATTGGGGCGCATCGTTAACGCGCAGGATTGACAAGAACGGAGTTGGCGCCGTGGGCAAGACAAGCAGTTGTGTCTATCTGGTAGGGGCGGGTCCTGGAGATCCCGAATTGTTGACGCGCAAAGCCTACCGGGTTTTGCAAAACGCCGATGCGGTGGTCTACGACCGCCTGGTCTCGCAAGACATCGTCGACATCGTGCCGCCGGGCTGCACCCGCATTTTTGTCGGCAAGGCGTCGGGCAATCACACCCTGCCTCAAGACGAAATCAACGAGCTTTTGGTCAAGTTGGCGCGCACCAACCATTCGGTGGTGCGCCTTAAGGGCGGCGATCCTTATATCTTTGGGCGTGGCAGCGAAGAAGCCATGCATCTGTCGCGCCACCAAGTTTGTTATGAAATCATACCCGGCATCACCGCGGCGGCGGGCATCAGTGCATCGACCGGCATACCGCTGACCCATCGTGGCATGGCCACCGGGGTGCGGTTTGTCACCGGGCACGGCAAAGGCGATGAGGAACTGGATCTCGATTGGCGCTCGCTGGCCGACGGTTCGACCACTTTGGTGATCTACATGGGCCTCGCCAAACTGCCGGAGCTGAGCCGCCGTTTGATCGAAGCCGGACTGTCGCCCGACACCCCGGCTGCCGCCGTCGCCAACGGCACCACCGCCAAGCAGCGCCAGTGCGTGTCGACCTTGGAACAGCTGCCGTTCGCGTTGCAAGACATCGATTTTACACCGCCAGTGCTGTGCCTGATCGGGCGCGTTGTGTCACTTGCGCATGAGCTTAACTGGCAGGGATTGACCTATGAGAACCTGGGGCTTGAAACCCTGGACGCCAAGGTCAGCGCTTAAGCGCGCGGTCTTCGCCGTTCCGTTTGTTTGTATGGGATCGCTCAGCGCGGCGTCGGTCGCGAGCGACATATCCGCCGCGCGCCAAACTGAGCTTTTGTATGTCTTGGAACAAGACTGTGGCTCGTGTCACGGTTTGACGTTTAAAGGCGGGCTCGGTCCCGCACTGTTGCCTGAACGCTTGGCGGATCGGGACGTGGACGACCTGGCGGAGATTATCTTGGATGGCGTGCCGGGCACGCCGATGCCGCCATGGCGTCCGTTGCTGGGGCCGCATGAGGCCATGTGGCTGGCGCAAATGATAAAATCGGGAGCACATGTTAAATGAAGTTGTGGGCGCATTTAACGTTATTTTGGCTGCTGGCATGTGCAGCTCAAGCCGCTGATCTGCGCGGTACCGGTGACTTAGGCGTGGTCGTTGAACGCGCCACTGGTTCGCTGTTGGTGGTTGAAAACACCAACCGCAGCCAATTGGCGCGCATCGAAGGCCTCGGTGATCTGAGCCATGCGTCGGTCGTGTATTCGCGTGACGCTCGATATGCCTTTGTGTTCGGGCGCGATGGTGGGCTCAGCAAAGTCGATTTGCTCACCGCCCAGGTGGTGGCGCGCGTCATCCAGGGCGGCAATTCCATCGGTGGCGCGATTTCCCAAGACGGGCGTTTGGTGGCGGTGTCCAATTATGAACCGGGCGGGGTTAAGGTCTTCGACGCCCAAACCCTGGCGTTGGTCGCCGACATTCCCACTGGATCGAAAACCGTTGGCTTGGTCGACGCGCCGGGCAATCGCTTTGTGTTTTCCTTATACGAAGCCGGTGAAGTGTGGGTTGCGGATATGAGCGACCCCAAAGCCCCTAAGATCACCAAATTCGAAGACGTCGGCTCCCAGCCCTATGACGCGCTGGTGACGCCGGATGGGCGCTATTACATTGCCGGTCTGTTCGGCGAGGACGGCATGGTGTTGCTGGATTTGTGGAATGTGGACGTGGGGCCGAAGCGCATTCTCGACGGCTATGGCCGCGGCGAAGAAAAACTACCGGTTTATAAAATGCCTCATCTGGAAGGCTGGGCCGTTGCCGGTGACAAAGCGTTTGTGCCCGCCGTCGGTCGCCATGAAGTGATGGTGGTGGATATGACCACGTGGCAAGAGGTCGGGCGCATTCCCGCCCACGGTCAGCCGGTGTTCGTGATGGCGCAGCCCGATGGCCGCCAAGTGTGGGTGAATTTTGCTTATCCCTTGAACGACACGGTGCAGGTCATCGATACGCAAACCCAAAAAATCACCCAGACTTTGACGCCGGGTAAAGGGGTTCTGCACATGGAATTCACCCCGCGCGGCGAAGAGGTGTGGATGAGCGTGCGCGACAAGGACGTGATCAAGGTGCTCGACACCGCAACCTTCGCGCAAAAAGCGGAACTTCCGGCACTGAAGCCCAGTGGAATTTTCTTCACCTGGCGCGCCGGGCGCATTGGCCTCTAGAACAGTTGGAAAACGTGACATGAACGACGCCGATAAACGCCTGCTCGACGATTTCCAACGGGACTTCCCGTTGGTGGCGCGTCCGTACGCCGAAATCGGCAAGCGTTTGGGCATGAGCGAAGACGATGTCATTCAGGCTTACGCGAACTTGATGGATCAAAAATACGTCAGCCGCATCGGGGCGGTGATCGCACCCAATAAGGTTGGCGCCAGCACTTTGGCGGCGATGCGCGTACCGCAAGAGCGTTTGGAAGAGGTCGCGGGTTTTGTCTCGCAGTTTGAAGAGGTCAACCACAACTATGAGCGCGAACACGACATCAATTTGTGGTTCGTGGTCGCGGCAGGCGACGTGATGCGCGTCGGCGCGGTGCTGGGACGGATCGAAGCCGAAACGGCCATATCGGTGATGAACTTGCCGATCATCGAAGACTATCACCTGGATCTGGGCTTTAAGTTGGAATGGGCATGATGGACATCAGCACCGAAGACCTGGCCTTGATCGAAGTCATTTGCGGCGGCTTGCCTTTGGCAGCGCGCCCTTATCAGGTCTTGGGCGAGCGTATCGGCATGGATGAAAACGAAGTCATCGGACGGCTGCAAGGCCTGATCGACGGTGGCGTGATTCGGCGCTTCGGCGTTATCGTTCAACACCGCCGTTTGGGCTATACCGCCAACGGCATGTCGGTGTGGAACGTACCCGACGAACGGGTGCGCGATATTGGTGAATTGATGGGGCGCTTTCCGTATGTGACGTTGTGTTACCACCGCCCACGTAATCTGCCCGATTGGCCGTATAACCTGTTCGCCATGGTCCATGGCGCGGCGCGTGACAAAGTGTTGGAACAAGTGGGCGAGATCGCGGACCGGTTGGACCTGAAACATGTCGAACGTGATGTGCTGTTCAGCCGCCGTCAGTTTAAACAATGCGGCGCGCGCTACGGCTGTAAGGGGAAGGTCGATAATGAACCCTGCACCTTCGATTGATCTCGACCGCAAAGACCGTGCAATCGTCAACGCTTTGCAAGGCGGCTTTCCCATTTCTGAACATCCGTATGCCGACGTCGCCGCGATGTTGGGCATGCAAGAGGATGAGGTGATCGAACGTCTGCGGATTTTGTTGGACAAAGGCGTGCTAAGCCGCTTCGGCCCTATGTATCACGCCGAACGCTTGGGCGGCGGTTTGACCTTGGCGGCGATGAAATTGCCCGAAGACGAGTTCGAACGCGTCAATGAAATCGTCAATGCGTTTGACGAAGTCGCGCACAATTACGCCCGCGATCATGAATTCAATATGTGGTTCGTGTTGGCCACCGAAACGCCGCAGCGCATTGGTGAAACTCTGGCCGAGATCGAAGCCGCCACCGGTCACAAGGTCTACGACATGCCCAAATCGCATGAGTTTTACGTCGGGCTGAGGTTTGAGTTATGAGCAGCCCTATCCACATCGATGACATCGACCGCGCGATCATCCGCGCCACCCAAAGCGGCTTGCCGCTGGTCAGCGCACCGTACAAAGCCGTGGGTGAAATGGTCGGCGTTGAGGCCGATGACGTGATGGCGCGCATGACACGAATGCTGGAAAGCGGCGTTATCCGCCGCATCGGCGCGGTGCCCAATCACTACGCGCTGGGCTTTCGCGGCAACGGCATGACGGTGTGGGATGTTGATGACGATCATGCGCTGCATCTGGGCCATATCATCGGCGAGCTCGATTTTGTCAGCCATGCTTATTTGCGTCCGCGCCACCTGCCCGGCTGGCCTTATAACCTGTTCGCCATGGCGCACGGTCATGATCGCGCCGAGGTCGAAGCCAAGGCCGACACCATCCGCACATTGCTTGGTTCGTATTGTCGGGGCGGGGAGATTTTGTTTTCCACCCGCATCTTGAAAAAAACCGGCCTCAGGCTGGTGGCGTGAAGGCCAGGGACGAGGGAGAAGGGCATGTTTCGCATCACCAAGTTTTTGCACGAAATTGACAACCCGACCCTTGCCGCGCCGCGCCGCAATCCGCCCGGCCCGGTGGTGATTTGGAATTTGACCCGGCGTTGTAATCTCACATGCAAACATTGTTATGCTCTGGCGGTGGACAAAGAGTTTCCCGGCGAGCTCAGCACCGATGAGGCCTTCAAGGTTCTCGATGATCTCAAGTCGTTTCGCGTGCCCGCACTGATCTTGTCGGGTGGCGAGCCGCTGTTGCGCGACGACATTCACACCATCGCCGCACGCGCCAAAGCGATGGGATTTTACACCGCCCTTTCGACCAACGGCACGTTGATCGGTGATGACGATATCCAAGCGATCGAAGACATCGGTTACGACTACATCGGCATTTCCATCGACGGCATGCGCGAAACCCATGATCGCTTTCGCCGCTTAGATGGCGCGTTCGATGCGTCGATGCATGCGGTGCGCCTGTGTGTTGAACGCGGGCTCAAGGTCGGGCTGCGCTTCACCATGACCCAAGATAATGCCGATGAGCTTGATGACGTGATGGATTTGTTGGAGCATGAAAATGTTGAACGGTTTTATTTTTCGCACCTGAACTACGCCGGGCGTGGCAATCACAACCGCCGCGACGATGCCTTTTTCGCCATGACCCGTAGCGCCATGGAAAAGCTCTTTGAACGCAGTTGGGGCTATCTACAATCGGGTGAAGAAAAAGAATTTGTCACCGGAAACAACGATGCCGATGGGGTGTTTTTGTTGAAATGGATCGAACAAAACCACCCCGAACACGCAGAACACATGCGCGCCAAACTGGTGCAATGGGGTGGCAACGCATCGGGCGTCAACGTCGCCAACATCGACAACATCGGCGACGTGCATCCTGACACCATGTGGTGGCATCACAGCTTGGGCAACGTAAAGGAACGCACTTTTTCCGATATCTGGACCGATACCTCCGATCCGCTGATGGCGGGGCTGAAAGCTTCGCCGCGCGCGGTCAAAGGGCGCTGTGCGAAATGTGAAGCTTTCGATATTTGCGGTGGCAACACCCGGGTGCGCGCCGAACAGGTGACCGGCGATCCGTGGGCCGAAGACCCAGGCTGTTATCTCGACGATGATGAATTGGGCATCGATGCGGATGGCGTTGAACGTATCGCTGTGACGACTTTTTCAAAAACCAAAGCGATGGAGCAGACATCATGATCAAGAAGACGTGGGCACTTCTTGCGCTATGTGGGGGCTTGGCGACAGGGGGCGGTGCAGTCTCGGCCGAAGACGCCGCCAGTCTCTACAAAGAACATTGCGCCGAATGTCACGGTGCTGAGCGTTTAGGCGGCATCGGTCCGGCATTGCTGCCGGGAAATCTCAAACGCTTGCGCAAAAAAAGTGCGCTTAAAGTCATCGCCGAAGGCCGCCCCGCGAGCCAGATGCAGGGCTTTGGCGAGGTCTTGAATGACGATCAAGTCGCGGCCCTTGGCGCATATATCTATCAACCGCCCGCCGTGCCGCCGACCTGGACTATGGCCGATGTCACGGATTCTCATGTTATTCACACGCTGCTGTCAGATTTACCGGACAAGCCGCTTCACAAGGCCGACCCGCTCAACCTGTTCACGGTGGTCGAAGCGGGCGATCATCATGTGACCATTTTGGACGGTGATGCGTTTGAGCCGCTATGGCGGTTTCCGTCGCGCTACGCCTTGCACGGCGGGGCCAAATATTCGCCCGATGGACGGTTCATGTATCTGGGTTCGCGCGATGGCTGGATCAGCAAATACGATCTGCACAGCTTTTCTATCGTCGCCGAGGTTCGCGCGGGCATCAACACCCGCAACATCGCGGTGTCGGCGGATGGGCGTTATGTGATGGCGGCGAACTATTTGCCGCACACCTTGACGTTGCTCAACGCATCGGACTTGAGCCCGATCAAGATCTTCGATGCCGTATCCAAGGGCGGAGACTCATCACGGGTCAGCGCCGTTTACACCGCACCGCCCCGCAACAGCTTCATCGTGGCGTTGAAAGACATCGCGGAAATCTGGGAAATTGAATACAGCGACGATCCACGCCCGGTGGCGCGTGGTTTCGTGCACAATTGGACTCCGGGCCAGGAAGAAGGCGACATTGATTTCGGTCCGTTCCCGGTGCGCCGGATCGTGCTCAAAGATTATCTCGACGATTTCTTTTTTGACCAAAGTTATGAGCACGTGGTCGGCGCGGCGCGCGACGGAAAATCGGGCCAAGTGGTGGATTTGGACATCGGGCGCAAAGTCGCTAGCATCGGCTTGGCGGGCATGCCGCATTTGGGATCGGGCATCACTTTCGCTTACGATGGCCGCCGGGTTTTGGCGACGCCGCATCTGAAGGGCGGCACGGTCAGCGTGATCGACATGCAAAGCTGGAAAACCATCAAAAGGATCGAAACGTTGGGCCCGGGCTTTTTCATGCGCAGTCACGACAACACCCCCTATGCCTGGGTCGATGTGTTTTTTGGCCCCGATAAGGATGCGTTGCACGTGATCGATAAGCGCACGCTGGAAATCGTCAAGACCATCCGCCCAGCGCCGGGCAAAACCGGCGCGCATGTGGAGTTCGACCGTGAAGGCAAACACGCGCTGGTCAGCGTGTGGGATATGGACGGCGCGCTGGTGATCTACGACGCGGCAACGTTGCAAGAGGTCAAACGCATACCGATGAAAAAGCCGGTGGGCAAATACAACGTCTACAACAAAATCACTTATTCGGCGGGCACCAGCCACTGATTTTCGATGCCCGGCCTTTTTCGGTTTGAAAGCGTTAACCCCTATGGCTTATGTTGAGCCGGCTTTCACTTTGGCGTTCACCGGGATATCATCGCTTATGGCCTCTATCGTTCCTGTAATCTTGTCCGGCGGGTCCGGCACGCGGCTGTGGCCGATGTCACGCACCCTGTACCCCAAACAACTGCAATCGCTGTATTCCGAGCGCTCTATGCTGGTGGAAACTGCGGGACGCGTGTCCGGCGATGAATTTTCAGCCCCCATCGTGATTTGCAATGGCGAGCACCGCTTCGTCATTGCCGAACAAATGCTGGAAGCCGGTCTTAAGCCGCATTCCATCGTGCTGGAGCCGGTGGGTCGCAATACTGCCCCGGCGGCCGCCGTGGCCGCGCTGATGCTGGTCAAAGACGACCCTGACGCGTTGATGCTGTTGATGCCGTCCGATCATCTGATCACCAAGCCCGAAGCCTTCATGACGGCGTGCGAGCAAGCCCAAACCGCGGCGTCTGCGGGTGCGCTGGTGACGTTCGGGATCATCCCAAATGCGCCCGAAACCGGGTTTGGCTACATCCACAAAGGCCAGCCGTTTAGCGCTGTGGACGGGCCTTTTCGCGTTGATCGTTTCGTCGAAAAGCCCGACAAAGCCACCGCCGAAGGTTACATCGCCGACGGCGGTTATTTCTGGAACAGCGGCATATTTTTGTTTAAAGCTAGCGATTATTTGGCCGAGCTGTCGCGTACCCATCCCGACATGGTCGAAGGGTGCCGCCGCGCGGTGGCTGAGGGCCAGCGCGATATGGACTTTTTCCGCCTTGATGAGGGGCACTTTCACGACATCAAAGGCGATTCCATCGATTATGCGGTGATGGAAAAAACCGACAACGCCGTGGTCGTTCCGGTGGATATGGGCTGGGACGACGTCGGGTCGTGGTCGGCGCTGTGGAACGTCGGTGAAAAGGACGCGAACGACAACATCTTGCTCGGCGATGTGATCGCGCACGACGTCAATGGATCATACGTGCGCAGCTCGGGCCAATTGGTGGCGACCATCGGTCTGCGCGACACCATTGTGGTGACCACCGACGACGTGGTGCTGATTGCCGACAAAGACCGCGCCCAAGACGTCAAAGACGTGGTCGCGGTGCTCGATAATGAGGGTCGCACCGAACACCAAGTGCACAAACGCGTCTACCGTCCGTGGGGCTGGTATCAGTGCATGGATGCGGCCAACCATTTTCAGGTCAAGCAGTTGATGATCCATCCGGGTGGCGTGCTCAGCCTGCAAAGCCACCAGCATCGATCTGAGCATTGGGTGGTGGTGTCGGGCAGCGCGAATGTGGTGCGCGGCGATGAAACCATCACCTTGGGCGTGAACGAATCCACCTACATCCCGGCGGGTATGAAACACCGCTTGGAAAACAAGGAGGAAACACCCTTGTTCATCATCGAAGTGCAAACCGGCAGTTATTTAGGTGAAGATGATATTGATCGTTTTGAAGATCTTTATGGGCGCACTTAAGCGTTAATCGGTCGGTTCTCGCCATGCCGCAACGATGGCGAACAGCACGAAATACGTTAGCAGCCACCAGGTCGACCAGATCGAAAAGTTAAAGAACGCCGAGGTCCAAAACCCGGCGCTAAGCGCCAACAGGGTGAGGCTTTCAGCTGGACTTTGATTGGCCAAGATTGCGCGCGCCAACCTCACTGCTAAGGTGAGCAATGCCGCCACAAACACCGTCAAACCGACCCATCCCGTTTCAGCGAGAATTTCAACGCTCCAATTGTGCGGATGCGACGGGATGTAAGATTGCCCCATGCCCTGGATGTTGATATCGGCACCAGGCAACAAATTGATGGTGTCGATGCCATGACCGAACCACGGCGCTTGCATGGCGTGCTCGAACGTAAAGCGCCAGATCATTTGCCGGTGAGGATCGACCAGCCACGTGGGCAAATATGTCTCCTGGTTTTGCGACCAGGACGGCCCGTAAACTTGCAGCCACAAAAACATCCCTGCGACCAAGATCGGCGCACCGATCAACATTGGCAAGCGGGTGCGTGTTTCGCGGATGCCCAACACCAATGCACTGACCACGATCATCGCCATCAACGCGGCGATGGAAGCGCGGTTGGCGGTTTCGAAAATTACGATGACAGCCAAGAGTGTGCCGATGCCACCGGCCCACATCCAGGCCCGGCCAAGGCGCCGTCCGCCCCACACCAGTACCGGTACCAGGCACATGGCGGTGGCGCCAAACGATTTGAGTACCAAATCGGGGCGTGGGCGCACATCGCCACGGGCACGCAAGATGTTCATGAGTTCGGGCCAAATCAGCAGGCTGATCACGGCCGCGCCCAGAGTCGCACAGCTCACCGTAATGAACACTTTCAGGCAAAGCGTTCGGTCTCGTTCGTTGTCGCTGAGCAACGCCCACATCAGGCTCGCGCCGCCGATGAAGGCAAAGGTCCGTGACCAAGCCTTGATGGAGCTGAACGGGTCAACCGAATGCAACAGGCCCGGAAGCCAGACCAAGGCGGTCAACAGCAAAGCCAGACCCAAAACATTGCGCCCCGCCATAGCGGCGTGTGCGTAAGTTCCCGTGCGTAGATACGCTAAACCCAACGTGCACAGCAATGCGATGGCGAGGTCAGCCTGCATCACCGCACGACCGAACATCATTAATGGCACCCCGGCCCCAATCACAGTAGCGGTGAGCAAGCCCAAATTAATGGCGCGAGTTGCCGGGAGACTTGCCAAGGTCATCGCTTAGGCCACGTTTTCCAAATACCAAGCATAGGTTGATGCCATGCCATCACGTAACGTGGTTGGCGCGTTCCAGCCCAAGTTGAGAATCCGGGTATTGTCCATTAACTTGCGTGGCGTTCCGTCGGGCTTGTCAGCGTTGTAGACGTAGCCACCATCATATCCGACCACATCGGCGATGGTGTCAGCCAGTTCGCGAATGGTTACTTCGTCGCCACTACCAATGTTGATGTGTTCATATTCGGAATAGTTTTGCATCAAAAAGACCAGCCCGTCGGCCAGATCATCAACGTGCAGGAATTCACGCTTGGGCGTACCTGTGCCCCATATCTCGATATTTTTTTCACCAGCCAATTTGGCGTTGTGAGCCTTGACCATCAATGCAGGCGCAACATGACTGCTGAGCAAATCGAAATTGTCGCCGGGACCGTACAAGTTGGTCGGCATAGCCGAAATGTAGTCGCTGCCGTATTGCTTGCGGTGGGCTTGGCACAATTTGATGCCAGCGATTTTCGCCACCGCGTACCATTCGTTGGTGGGTTCAAGTGGACCGGTGAGCAGCGCGTCTTCGGTCATCGGTTGGGGGGCTAGCTTAGGGTAGATGCAAGATGAGCCTAGCAGCATAAGTTTCTCAACACCGTTCAAATGTGCGGCGTGAATGATGTTGGTTTCAATCATCAAGTTGTTGTAGAGAAAATCCACCGGCAAGCTGTTGTTGGCGTGGATCCCGCCCACTTTGGCTGCCGCGATGATGATCGCATCAGGGCGGTTGGCGGCCATCCAGTTTTCAACATCTTGCTGGCGCAAGAGATCGACCTGGTCGCGTCCAGCGGTGATGATTTCGCAATCTTCAGCTTCGAGTCGACGTACCAGCGCGGATCCAACCATACCGCGGTGCCCGGCGATCCAGATGCGTTTGCCTTTGAGGGGATAGAGTATATCAGTCATGGCTATTTTGGCGATTGCCCTCTTGCTGTATCAGTTTCAGATCGTATTCGACCATTTCACGTACGAGATCGGTGAACGGGGTGGTGTGTTTCCAGCCCAGAACGGTACGTGCCTTGGTGGCGTCGCCGAGCAGGTATTCGACCTCGGTCGGACGGAAATAACGTGGGTCGATCTCGATCAGTACGTCGCCGGTGTCTGCATCAACGCCTTTTTGTTCGACACCTTCGCCTTGCCATTCGATGGTGCGACCGATGTGCGAGAAACTCAGCTCAACGAATTCACGCACTGAGTGGGTTTCTTCGGTGCACAGCACAAAATCATCGGGTTCGTCATGTTGAACGATGCGCCACATCCCTTCGACGTAATCGCGGGCATGGCCCCAGTCGCGGCACGCATCCAGGTTGCCCAGATAGATGCGGTCTTGCAGGCCGTGCTTGATGGCGGCAACGGCGCGCGAAATTTTGCGCGTCACGAACGTTTCGCCACGGGTCGGGCCTTCGTGGTTGAACAAAATGCCGTTGGATGCGTGCATGCCGTACGCTTCGCGGTAGTTGCGCACAATCCAATAACCGTACAGCTTGGCTGCGGCATAAGGGCTGCGCGGCTGAAACGGTGTGGTTTCGCTTTGCGGCGCAGGCGCGTCGCCGAAAAGTTCAGAGGTCGAAGCTTGATAAAACCGAGTGGTTTTTTCCAGACCCAAAATGCGGATCGCTTCCAATAATCGCAAGGTGCCCAAAGCATCGGAGTTGGCGGTGTATTCAGGCGTTTCAAAACTGACCTGCACGTGACTTTGCGCGGCAAGATTATAAACTTCGTCCGGCTGTGTCTGTTGGACCAGGCGGATCAGGTTCGTGGCATCGGTCAAATCACCATAATGCATGATGAAACGAAGATCCTTTTCATGCAGATCTTGGTAAAGGTGCTCGACCCGGCTGGTGTTGAACGAAGAAGAGCGACGCCTGACGCCGTGAACCGTATAGCCCTTGGACAACAGAAGCTCTGCGAGAAGAGCGCCGTCTTGGCCGGTGATGCCGGTGATGAGCGCGGTTTTGCCTGACATGAAGGTTTTCCGTTTTCTTGTAAGTTCGAAGTTAAGCGGGGGCGCCGGTTGCTTGTCCGGTGCGCGCTGAGTGAGAATAGGGCAAAAGCACCTGAAATAGCTTTGCAAATATTGCGTTGGGCAGCATTCTATGCAGCAATAACCACCCAAAATAGAGTCCTAGTGGGTAAGTGGATGGTTTTTTGCGCCACACCCGCCACGTTTGCAACAGGTTTGCAAAGTCATAGGTCTGAGGGTTCTTTTTTTGGATGCTGTCCCAAAGGCGGCCATGTTTGCTGCGTGATATGCTCTTGAGCATGCCTGATTGGCTGACCCGATAATGAAACAGCGGCTCATCCATGGCGACGCCAAAATAGCCGTGCGCGCCTAAACGGATGTTGAATTCCCAGTCTTCGTAGCCTTGGCGCATGGTTTCGTCGTAACCGCCCAATTCCTGCCACGCCGTTTTAGGCATCAACAGGCAATAGGGTAATTGATTGAGAAACAGCTGTTCAAAAAAATTGTAGTTTTTGCGCAAGATTCCGGTGACGTCACCGAAAACGTTGAGGTGGCTGTACACCACGGTTTTTTCGGGACTGGCCTTGAGGGTTTTGATGGCGCATTCCAGATAGTTGGGTTCCAGCCAGTCGTCGCAGTCCAACGGTAAAACGTACGTGCCACGCGCGTTGCGAAATGCAGTGTTGCGTGCGCCCGGCAGGCCTGTGTTCGCTTGGCGGATCATGTGCACGTCGTCGGGCATGGCATCGAGGTAAGCGATGGTGTCGGGATCGTCGGAGCCGTCGTCCACCAAAACAATCTCAAAGTCGTGAAAGGTCTGCGCGCGCAAGCTGTCCAGTGTCTGCTGTAGGTGCAGATGGCTGTTGTAACACGGCAATATGACCGAGATTTCCGGCGCGGCGGTGTTGTTTGTGTCGTGTGCAGTTTCGGGCATGAAAGCGATCAGGGCAGTCCAGAAGCTGAAAGGTAGCGGATTATAGTCGCTCTCGGGCGCGAAGGGGAAAAAGATTTTGCCGGAAATTGGCTCATTTAGGTTGCGATAGGTGCCTGAAGAGACGAATTCCCCTCGCGCTCAAGATATGTCATGTATAGGGCCATGTTGCATGATCCCATATTCAAGAAAATCCTCCGCTGGGGCTGGTCAACCGCTTTGGCGCTTCACGCCGTTTTGAGCGCGCCGTTTTATACGCGATCCGGCTGTGTTCGGGTGTTTTACGGCGGTGCCCGGCCCGGCGACGTCGGCGGGCCGCTGGTTAAGGTCAAGCGCTTGCGCGCGCTGTTTCCCGAACGATTGTGGCGCTACAACGTGGTTTACGTACTGTCCAACACGCCTTATTTGCCGGATTTCGCCTTGATGGTTTTAAAGTTGCGTGGCGTGCCCATCGTGCACAATCAAAATGGGGTATTTTATCCGGGCTGGTACGGCGGCGATTGGAAATCGCAAAACCGCCGCATGGCGCGGACCTTTCACAAGGCAGACCACGTGTTTTTTCAAAGCGAATTTTGTAAACGATCGGCTGAAAAGTACCTCGGCCACCGCGAGGGTGCCGGTGAAGTGCTCTACAACGCCGTGGATACTGATTTTTATCGCCCAGCCGAAATATCGGTTCCGCTGGTTGGGCGTGCGTTTCGTTTTTTGCTCACCGGCAAGATCGACGATCATTTGTTTTATCGCCTCGAAAGCTCACTGCGCGGATTGGCGCTGGCGGCTGAGTTGGGGCTGGATGCGGCCCTGGACATCGCGGGTTGGGTTGCGCCGAATGCGGTTGCGCGGGCTTTGGCCTTGGCGGCTGAGTTGGGGGTCGCGGATCAAATGCGCCTCATCGGCCCCTACACCCAAGAGCAAGCGCCAAGCATTTACCAAAACGCTGATGCCTACATTATGACCAAGCACAATGATCCGTGTCCTAACACCGTGTTGGAAGCGCTGGCGTCTGGCTTGCCGGTGTTGTATTCAAACACCGGCGGTGTGGGGGAATTGGTCGGTGATGCGGGCATCGGTTTGGATTGCGTGCAAAGTTGGGATGAGCCGTACGCGCCAGACCCACTAGCCATTGCCCAAGGTATGGTGGACATTGCTGCCCAGCACGATACTTTGAGCGGTGCCGCGCGCACACGGGCCGTCGAACGATTCGACATCCACCATTGGGAACAGCGCCACGCCGAGGTGTTCGCCCGCTTAATCAAAGAAAGAGCCTAAACGTATGAGACCGCTTCTGCTTGCCCTGATCCGCGTGCTGTCATGGCCGATGTATTTGATCCCCGCAAAGGCGCGCTTGGGCCTGATCAAGGGTTTGATGGTTTTGGATTCGCGCGTCGGTGCGCCCGAGGATGCCTTGCGCCGCCAATTCCAAGTGCTCGACATGGCCGAAAAGGTGATTTCGGAACGCGCCATGGTGCTGGGCAGTGGCGTGCACCCCAAGCACCGCCTGACCCGTTATCACGACTTTTTCGTCAACAATATTGCGTCTGGTAGTGCAGTGGTGGACATCGGTTGCGGTTACGGGGCGTTGGCGCGTTCCATCGCAACGCGGGTGGACGGGGCTAAAGTTACCGGCATCGACAGCGACGGGCCGCGTTTGGGGCAAGCGCAAAATGCCGACAACCCGGCTAACCTAAACTTCGTATTGGGTGACGCGTTGCACGATTTGCCGTCGGGTCAGTGGGATGTGATGGTGCTGTCCAATGTGTGGGAGCACATCGAAAATCGGGTCGAATTCATGAAGGGGTTGTTGGCTAAGGTTCAACCCAAAAAGGTGCTGATCCGGGTGCCGGTGTTTGAGCGTTCCTGGCACCTTCCCATGCGCAAGGAACTGGGTATCGGCTATTTTTCAGATACCACTCACTACATCGAACACACCTTGGCCGAGTTCGCCGATGAAACCGCGCGTGCGGGCCTCAAGGTCGAAAAACAAGATATTCGCTGGGGGGAAATTTGGGCCGTATGCATGCCGGTTAAGGCTTAGGACGCACGCCACGCCTGGAACATCAAAACCGTCCACAAGGCATGGTGATTGTTGCGCCGGTTTGAGAGGTGTTCGTCCCACACGGTACGCACCGTGGTGGCGTTGAAAAAGCCGTCCTCTTTGAGGCGCTGAGTGTCCAAAAGGTCTTCGGCCCAATCGCGCAAATCGCCGCGCAGCCATTCGCCCAGCGGCACGCCAAAGCCCATTTTGGGCCGTTCGATGAGTTCACGTGGCACATGGCGATACAACACATCGCGCAAGATAGCCTTGCCTTGGCCACCTCGCACCATAAAGTCGCGCGGCAAGCTCCAGGCGAATTCCACCACCCGATGATCCAGCAACGGCACCCGCGCCTCCAGAGACGCCGCCATCGAGGCGCGATCAACCTTGGTCAAAATATCGTCGGGCAGATAGGTGAGCATGTCCAGCATCTGCATGCGACCGATGGCGTCGGGGCGGTCATCGGCGGTGGTGGCATCCCACAACACGCCTTTGTGTTCTTCGGCGTTGAGCAGGGCGCTGGTGGGGTCTTGCCATTGGCTGACCAAGCGGCGATAGACCTCATCAATGCTGTGTGCACCCAAGATGCTTGCGACTTTGTGCAGCTTGTCGCCCAATTGCGGCGGCAAACCAGCGACCGGCAGGGCCTTGGCGAGACCATCCCAAGCACCAGGCGATATGGATTTGATCAGTCCCGCTGCCGCACTTCGGGCGAAACCAGGTATACGCTCGGCTTTGTTCCAGATGCGCGTCGCCCAGAAATGACGATTGTAGCCGGCGAACACCTCATCCCCGCCGTCGCCAGACAGCGCCACAGTGACATGCTGGCGGGCTAGGCGCGACAGCAGCAAGGTGGGGATTTGCGAACTGTCGGCGAACGGCTCGTCGTACCAGTGCGCCAGTTCGCCAACCACGTTCAACGCATCTTGGGGGCGCACGAACAATTCGGTGTGATCGGTGCCCAGATGGTCGGCGATGGCTTTGGCGTGGGCAGACTCGTCAAAGCCCTTTTCGTCAAAGCCGATGGAAAAGCTTTTCACCGGGCGTGCGCTGACAGTCTGCATCAAGGCAACCACGGCGGATGAGTCGACCCCGCCAGATAAAAACGCCCCCAAAGGCACGTCGGCGACCATGCGTTTTTGCACCGCGTCGGTGAGTTGGCATTCAAGCTCCGCCACAGCCTGTTCGTAAGTACCGGAAAATGGTGCCTCATGCCCCGTCCGCGCCTGCGCGCGCTGGTTCCAGAACGGCTGGGGAGACGGCGCAACGCCATCCTTGATGACCAGCAGATGTGCAGGCGGGAGTTTGAAGACGTTTTTGAAAATGCTTTGCGGTGCAGGCACGGAGGCATGGCGCAGGTAGCTGGCCAGTGCGCCACGATCAATGTCTTCATCGATTAAGCCGGTTGCGCGCAGAGCTTTGAGTTCGGATGCGAACAGATACGTTCCGTTCGTGCACGCCCAATACAGCGGCTTGATGCCCAGCCGGTCTCGCGCCAAGGTGAGGGTGCGCGTTTCGCGGTCCCAAAGGGCAAATGCAAACATACCGATACAGCGCTGAAGGGTCTTTTCCACCCCCCACGCTGCGCACGCTTCCAACAACACGGCCGTGTCCGATCCGCCTTTGACAGTGTGCCCGGCGGCGTGCAGATCCTTGGCGATGTCTTGGTAGTTGTAGATTTCACCGTTATACGAAATCACGTAACGTCCAGTGTTGGAGCTCATCGGTTGGTGTCCGGCGGGACTGCAATCGATGATCGACAAGCGCCGATGGCTGAGCGCGATGCCCGCGTCTGGGTCGCTCCACACCCCTTGGTCGTCGGGGCCGCGATGATCCATGACGTCGCTCATGGCGACAGCCAAGGTTTGAACATCGACGGTTTTTGGCGTCAACAGACCGGCGATGCCGCACATGTTACGGGTGCTCCCCGTTTGGCTTTGAACAGATCACATACGCCGCCGGGGCGATGGGCGCGATCTGGTCCAGGCGCAAGCACGCGCGGTGTAAAGACTTGTACAATCCGGGCAATCGCTTGCGCACCGGCACCCGCAGCAGCATTTCCATAACAGTGATGAAAGTGAAGTGCAGTACAAAACTGAACAGGCCGCCCAATGCGTAGACCCTCACATCGGTCGCGCCAAAGCGCTGTTCGATATCGGCGAGGCTGTATTGGCGAAAGCCGTGCCACAGATACAACGGCAATCCCCACGCCGTCGGAACGATGTGCAGGTGCGTGCCGTCTTCGGACAACACCGTGTCCAAATGTGCAATCAGTTTTGGGTCTTCGGGGATGTGCTCCAACGCGGAAAACGAAATGATCAGGTCGTAAGGTTCGTCGGCTTGAAACGTGTGAGCATCGGCGTTGACGAAGTTGCGCTGGAACGCATCTGGATGCGCGACGTTGGTGTGAAAACGATCACCGATGTCGATGCCGGTGTAGACCCCTTGGTAGCCGAGCGCCGCCAGCGTGTCGCTCATAAAACCACTGCCGCACCCGATGTCGAGCACGCGTAAATTTGTTTTCGGCTGTACGGCGGAAAGTGTTGTTTCCAGAAACGACAACGTCAAGGCGCGGCTGGGTGAGGCCATTGCCCAGGCATCGGTGATGGTGTCTGGATGGTAAGCTTCGGCACGTAAGGTGCGGCGGCGCGGACGCATGTTGCGCAGCGCATTGCGCCACAGATATCGAAAGCGGTCCGCGACGGACATGTGACCGTCGCCGCTGATTTCACGTGCAGGTGAGGAGGTCTCTGCGTTCATCATTCAGCCATCAAAGGCAAATAAACTTCTTCTAGGTGGCGTTTGCCGACCACCGACCAGTCGCAGACCATCACCGCGTCGCGGGCACTGCGGACCAAGGCATCGCGATCGGTGCTGGGATCGAGAATTTCGCGCACCTTTGCAGCCAAGCCTTCGGCCGTGATGGTGAGGTCTAACCCGCCTGTGATACCGTCTTCGATTAAGTCCGGGGCCATGCCGACGTTGGTCGAAACCACGGGCACATGGGTGGACATGCTTTCCATCAACCCCATCGGTCCACCTTCTTCACGCGAACTGACCGTATACAGATCCAGCGTGTGATAACACTGCACCAAATCGGAATGGGCATCGGGATAGGTGTGGGCGTAGGGAATGCCGACCTCCTCTAGGCGCGACTTCACATAGCCGCGTGCCGGCCCTGTTAGCATGGCGAACACCGGCAGGTCCTTGGCCAAGTCTTTCAAGGTCTCGACATAGAGGTCGGGACCTTTGATCAGCTTAGGTTCCATCCCGTCACCCCAACCCACGCCGTCTTTTTGAAACGATCCGATGACGATGGCATCAGTGGGAATATTGAATTTCATGCGCGCCGCTTGGCGTTGTTCCGCATTGGGTGGTGTGAAAACTTTGGTATTCACACCAATGGGAATGCGAACGATCTTGTCTGCTTCCACACCCCACGACAGCAGGCGAGCGTGGACCAAGCTGTTGGACGCGACGATGCGCGACAGTTTAGGCGCCGATGCCAAAAACGCATCAATATGCCTCGAAACATCTGGGCCATCTTCGTGCTTGCCATGAAAAAAGGACACTACATATTTGTTCGAGGGGCCAGCCGCACGGCCCCAGTTGAGCCACATGTATTGCGATCCAAAATGAACCACCCGATCAATCGCGCCCACTGGTGTGACGGAGATCTCACAGGTGTCGGCATGTCGTTTGTTGATTTCGTCGCGGATGTTTTCGCCAAGCCAGCGGATCGCCCAGTTGGCGTCTTCGATGATGAAACGCACTGGCGCGCCATGTGGTTTGCTCAAACCGACGGAGGACAACACGCGTGCAGGTAGGCATTTAGCGGTGTTGCGCAATACACGTAAGCTGTCGGTTACGTTGCTCATAAACGGTCATCCTCAGCCGATTGGCGAGCCATTTCTGCGTCGGCCATCTCCCCAACAATGTCGGGCATGAGCTTGGTTGGCCGCCAATCTAAATGCATGGCGGCTTTTGACGCATCGCCAACGCTGTGCATCAATTCCGTCGGGCGCAAAAGATGTTTGTTGGCGACGATATGGTCGCGATAATCCAAATCAAAGTGTGCATAGGCGAACTTAACGAAGTCTTCTAACGGGTAACTGTGGCCGGTTGCGATGACGAAGTCGTCGGGACTGTCTTGCTGCAGCATGCGCCACATGGCTTCGACGTATTCAGGCGCCCAGCCCCAATCGCGGCGGATCGTCAAGTCCCCCAGGTGTAGCTTTTCGGTTTGCCCCCGCGCGGCGTTGACAGCTCCTTGAATGATTTTTTGCGTTACGAAGCGTGCCGGACGCAAGGGGGATTCGTGATTGAACAAAATTCCCGAACACGCATAGAGCCCGTAAGCAGCACGGTAATTGGCGACTTGCCAATAGGCCGCTGCTTTTGCGATGGCATAAGGGCTGCAAGGATTGAATGCGGATTTTTCATTGGCAGGCACGCCATTTGTGTCGCCAAAGCATTCGCTAGAGCTGGCGTTGTAAAAGTGGATCTCGGGGTTGGCGGCACGCACTGCGTCCAAGATGTTGAGTGTGCCCAGCGCAATGGAGTTGAGTGTCTCTGCCGGTTGTTCGAACGACAGTCCAACCGAGCTTTGACCGCTGAGGTTATAAATTTCGTCTGGTTGGGCTTGATTGATGGCTTTGGTAACGCTGTGATAATCGGACGGGACGCAGGAAATCAGATTGATCTGATCACGCACGCCCAAGCGCACCAGATTGGTGGCGCTGGTCATTTCCGCATCGCGTGAAGTGCCCCAGACCGCGTAGCCCTTGTCGAGCAGCAAGCGCGCCAAATAGGCCCCGTCTTGGCCGGAGATTCCAAAAATCAGCGCGCGTTTTTTGTCTGTCGTCATAACCGTTTCCGAAAGTGTGACCCGAGCTTAAGACTCAATCGGTTTGTGCGCCACCGCAAGAATCATGTGTGCCATCAGACCGCCGGGCAAAAGCGGGGCCAACGCCAAGCTGGCGCCACGGGTGAAGAACCAGCTGTAATTGAGCTTGAATTCGTGATGCAGGCTGCGCAAAACCCCTTGGCGCTTGTGAATGGTCGCGACTTTATCGACGTCGAAGCCCCCGGCGCTAAGCTCATCGCGCAGTTCGCCCTTGGTCAGACGCCACTGGTAAAAGCGTCGATCATGGCGCTCGGCGGCTTTGCGTTCCGACCAATCGCCCGCCGCGCGCAAGGCATGGCGCAGATTGTCGTAGGGCACCGAAATGAACAGTTTCCCGCCGGGCTTGAGCACCCGGTACGCCTCGTCGATACACGGGCGCATGCCGGTTTCAAAATGTTCAAACACACCCCAGGAAAAATAGGCATCGAACGAATTATCTTCGAATTCGGTGTGGCGAATGTCGCCGGCTTTGAACGTCACGTCGGGAAAGATGGTGTGCAGCTTAGCGACCGTTTCGCGTGACAGGTCAAGGCCGATGCAGTCGTAGCCTTGCTGGGTGAAAAACGCGGTCCAATCGCCCAAACCGCAGCCGCCATCCAAGATGCGCGCGCCCTTGGGCAGTTGGTCCATGACCGGCTTGATGACTTTGTATTCATCCTTGGTAGGGATTTTGTCGATCTCGCCCTTGGGCCCGCCTTGACGATTCCAGACCTCGGTCCAGTAATTTTCGATGAAGGTGGTTTCATCGCCGCCGTGGCTGTCTTCAGCTTTCATAAAGTCTTTGCGCATCGTCAGGCCTGCCGTTCAGAACGGAAATTGGTTAAGAAGGAACGCGAGCGGATTTCGCCATATCTTGCGACGTTGTAGCAAGTTTTCGCGCTCTTGGTGAAGGGTTTGTATCAGATCAAGATAGCTCTGCACCGTGCGTTTGGTGGTGCAAGGGTAGGCGCTCACCCGTGTGCGCCACGTATCATACTCATCGATCATGCGCTTCAACGCGGTCTCGAAGTCACCTGGGCCATCGAACATTTCACCAAAACCATTACAGTATTCAGGCATGCAGCCGGAATTGCGATACAACAGCGGTAAACCGCACAGCGCGCCTTCGTTTTGATGATTTCCGCCGGGCTCACAGATTGATCCGGTCACATACACGTGGTGGGATCGTAGCGCCTCCGCCAGATGCTCGGCGTCCATCGGCGCGAGCAATTGAGCGTTTTTGAACACAAAGCCCTTGGGCACGTTACCGATGTAGGTGAATTCGATTTTACCCGCCCACGCTGGGTCGGCCATCATTTCGTCGAGTTTTTGATATATATCAAAGCCCTTCATCCAATTGCCGCCCCAGTGGTGGGTGACCAGCTTGAGGGGGCTGCTCTCATCCCACGGTTGGTAACCATCGGCGTTGAACACCGCCGGGTCCGCACCGTTGAGGATCACGCTGCTGCCATGGCCGTCAGCTTTACGCCACACGCCCAAGTCTTTTAGCCACGAGCCAACGAACACCGTGTGGTCGGCTGCGTAATTGGCGAGTCTGAGGCGGAAATTCACGGTGCGGGTGTTCTTGCGTTCATCGCATTCGTTGATGCGGTGAACGACGACGGCTTTGGGATTGCGAAACGCCAGATAGCGCAAGATGTCGCCCGCGCTGAACGGAATGTTGGGGATGCGGCTGCGCGGGTCGATGATTAAGATAACGTCGATGTCGGCATCATTTAAGTTATGTATGACACAATGCCCACGTGCGACAAGGGCTTCACTCAGTGCTACGACAAAGCGGTTCCCACCGCCCCATGGACCTTCAACGATTTTGTACCCAATTGCAATTTTCACGGCTTTAACCAATCTCTCCATCGTCGAAAGAAGTATCCGATGGGGCAGGACTTCGTGCGTCAACTGATGCATATTTGTTGTGGTGCCAAATACTGTCCAATGGACGACGCGGCACTAAGCATACTGCATTTTCAGACTCGCCAATTGCAATAGCCGCACCAATCAGCATGTGATCGGGCAGGTTTAGATACTTATAAACTGTATTCTGATCTTCAATATGCGAGTCTGAAACGAGAGACACCCAACAAGCCGCAAGCCCTAAAGCTTCTGCCATCAGTAAACAGTTCTGCGTTGCGGCGGCTATATCTTGAAACATCACCGGGTGCTGCTCTACGGGTTTGTAGTGACGCCGGTCTGTGGCAATTAGCACTGCGGATGGAATACCGTCTTTCCAGGCCCGTGCCCCACCCGCGGCGCTGAATACGACGTCGAGTGCTTTCCTGTCGGTGAGGGTGATGAAGTGTAGTGGCTGTGCGTTGCAACTGGTCGGCACGTAGCTGCCTGCTTCGACAATTTTTTTCAAACTGTCCATAGGAACAAGGTTAGGCTTAAAGCGGCGATAGCTTCGACGCTGGATAATGATGCGTCGCAGGGTGCGGATGTCATCCACAGACCGAGGTTTGTGTTGGATTTTGTGCATGAAGCAGTTGAAGGTATCAGGGTATCCAGCGTATTCCTCAGCCAGCTTATGAAGATACAGATAGCAACCATCTTCCTTACCCAAGTCGCTATCGAGGTAGCGCCTGAGTTCCTGATATGAGGCATCCAGATCTGCAGAACGTTCATATTCGCACAGCATTGCTTTTTCCAAGTAATGAGCGCGCTTGAAATTAAGGTGTGACAGAACGTCGGCATTACCTTTGCCGCGTCGCGCGGCGTGCGCGGCCTGGACAAAGGCATAATGGATAAAGTGCGCAAGCGTTGGCCAAAAATCCCGTGGTGGGATGTGGCGCGTTCGACCGACCCAAAGGCGGATGAAGTTTATCATCTCATCAACGGTCCTTGAACAAATCCATCAGAAATGGATTTTCATAGATGTTTTGGTCAAAGCTCTGCAAGTGGATAAGTCCTTTGAGCGCTAAGCCGTTGTACTTCGGATCAATCGTGTTGACGGGGAGGGGAATGACCGCGCCATGCTCATCGACATGGGTGCTCAGTCCATCTTGACTTCGGTGCAAGTTGAACGTTGTTTCCATTATGTCCTTCGAGACATCTTTCAGATCTCTCCGGTTCGCTAATTCTCCCACGCGGCGCAAAGCGATTGAAAAGTCCACTTGCCCATCAAGATGGTCGCGAGCGTTCTTTGGTGACATGGGCATGAGACCATTGCTCCAGCGCCATTTAAGACAAGCCTCGGCAATTTCTGTGGCCGTTTCGAGCAGGGTTTTGTCTTGTGTGACGTGAAAGTACATATCGCACAATACGTCTATAAAGATAAAGCTGTCGACCAAGCTGGTTTCGAGGCGCTTGTTGCCTGGGTAGTACATGCCTTGTACACCCTCGGTTTGGACCATGTGTTCGTGCACACCCAGAACCCAATGCTCGAGAGCTGTTTTCCAGATGACATCTTTGCTGCGCGCATATAGCGCGATCATTGTGAAAGCTGGAGTGGTGTTGCTTTTCATCAGCTGAGACCAATGGCCACTTCTGAAAGCATAATTCATCCGGCGCAGTCCGTATATGAGTGGATTGCGCTTCAGCATAGCCTTAAAGCCGGGATCACTGGGGTATTGGCCGAAATCAGTAATAGCCGGAGCTTCTTTGCACCACATTCCTAAACGAGCAGAGATTCCGTTTACCATTTCGCCATTCGCAGAGAACGACGCGCGGAATGGAAAGAGGCCTGTATTTTTGACGTAAGGGTGTGAGAGCCATCGTTGCATCACGCTTTCCGGTACGCCGTGCAACTCGGGAACCAGATCTGTAATTTCTAGAAATGTTTCCAAAAGCCCCGCCGCCCATGGAGAAAAATGCTTAGCGGGTTTTTTTGTACGCAAATCGTAGAATTCTGCGAAGTGTTCGTTTGGACCGAAAAAATAGCTCAAGCATTTGTGAGCGGCATCAATGAGTAAGTGCTTGCAGTGTTCATCACCCGTGGCGCGGTAGATGGCGTTCAACCCACCCAGATACTCGTCGATTTTATAGGCATAAAGAATATTGCCGATTGGCAAAAGATTCTCGAATGCGCTTTCGTCCAATTTCCGGGTCTGTTCGAGGAGGAAATCTTGTCGTCCGTAATGGAGTAAGAACGGTGCCACATCGTCTAGGTTATCAAAGATGGTTCGAGCGCTTGGCGGGAATGTACGCGATAGCAAACCGGTTTCGTTGATGAAGCGACTTTCGATGAGCGATACAAGCCAGTTTGCGGTAGCAGCGTAGTCTAGCATCAGTAGTCCTGATTCGTCAGCGTGCGCACGAGATGTTCCAGTGCATCCTCCATGCGAACGAGAGCGAAGTGACGTTGAGCGCTTTTACGGGCTTCTGCTCCGATGCGAGCTCGAAAATTCGCGTCGTTTTGCAATGCGGTTATGGCTTCACCAAAAGCTTTAGGGTTGTTTGGCGGGACCAATATGCAGTTAACACCAGATTGGAAAACATCACGATCCCAGAGGCCGCGAATGTCGGATAGAACAACGGGTTTGCCGCAGGACATTGCTTGCAAGGTTACGCTGTAGCCCGTCGGTTGCCAGACATTAAACAGCGGTACAGCAACAATTTCTGCATCTTGATATAAGGTTCTCAAAACCTTGTCAGTAATCGCAGACCCAAACAGGCTGCCTCTAAAAACCTCGACATTCTGGCGTGCCGGGGGAATGTTGAGATTAAGGCGTGTGAGGATGCGGACTTGACCTTCGAACGGTGCCGCCAAAAGCGTGCCATAGTCACGTCTGGGATCGCTGCCGACGGCCAGGATTCCTTGCTCAGGGCTAGGCGCGGTGTCTACTGCTTTTCGGGGCTGCCAGAAATCAAGATCGATGCCGAACGGAAAGAGGCTGGTTTTGCTCTCAGGCTGATCATAAATTTCAATGGCCCGTTGCCGGTCTGCCGGACCAAAGAAAAAAAGATGATCCAACCCATCTAAGGCGCGTTTGACAATTTTGTGGGACAGCCCTCTGAACCCGGGACGCGCAAAATCAGCCATGTCCGTTAAGCCATGGAAACCACCAGCCAATATTGGGCGATTGGGTATTTGGTTACGATACAGTCCAAGGGATAAGCTGAAACTGTCCGTAAAACTAAAAGCGATATCTACGCCTTTGAGTTGATGCGTTATGGCGTTCACGCGCTGGGTGTTGGTTGCGAAACCCATCATGCGGTTGCGGTAATATTGAGCCCTCATGTGTAATCGTGACATCAAGCCATCTGGATCTTGCTGGCTGTTCACGATGGTTGCGGGGTACCCACGTTCTACCAAGCGGGTATAGCCATAAAAAAAGTCCTTTGGGGTATCGCCAGTTTCAATTCCAGCAATGCGGCTGTCGCGGGCCGAGCTCGGATAGATGCAGGCAACGGAAGGTAAGGTCACGAATTCCCCCCTTCAGCAAAGGTCGTCTCATACCATTTCAGCATGCGTTCAATACCTTGGGAGAGCGACACGTCAAATGTGAAGTTGGGAAGAATGGATTGAAAGAGTGTGGTATCGGAGCTTTTTACGCTGCGCCCTTCAGGTTTGTTTACGTCGAAATCCAACTCTGGGATCAGGCCTGCAGTGCGGCAAATCAACTTGACGAGATCTTCAACCGTGATGGTTTCCTCAGTGCCGATGTTCACGGGCCCCTGAGTGTGCCCAGCTTCGCTCAAACCAATCATCATACGGGCGCAATCGTGAGCATGGATGTAGCTGCGTCGTTGCTGACCGCTACCCCAAACTGTAACAGGATTTTCACCATCCATAATGCGTTTCACCAGCATGGGGATCGCTTGCGAATACTGCCCAACCCATTGGTAGCGTTCGCCATAGATGTTGAACGGGCGCACGATGGTGATGGGGATCCCCGTTTCTTCAGCCAACAGAATGGATTTTTGCTCAAGGAAGCGTTTGGCCCAGCCATAGCCTTTGTTGCCACGTTCAGGTTCATCTAAAAACAGTGGCAGCTCTGGAATCGTATCCGGTCCATGGTCGTCGTAAACGCAAGATGAACTGGTGATCAGAACATGCTCTGGACGATGTTTGTCCAGCGCTTCGATGACGTTTGTGCTGATACGTTCATTGTGGGCCATGACTTCTAGGTGATGGCCGTGACCATATCCGATGCCGTAGGCGCGGCTGGCTAAATGGTAGACGATGTCACATCCAGACAAGGCCTCATGGGCGAATTCAGGCGTTTCCAAATTACCTTCGCGAATTTCTATCTTATCGATAGATTGTTGAAGGTTGTCGCGTGAACCTTTTGAAAAGTCGTCGATGACGACAGTCTTACAGCCTTTTTCAGTCAATTGGTCCGTTAAAAAGGATCCAATTAAGCCTGCGCCGCCGGTGATGGCAACGGTCTTGCCTTGATGCAACGAGGCGTTGGTTTGTGAAGATGTCATGGTTTTTCACTTACATTTGGTTTTGGCGACCAAGAGGCATGGACGTCCTCAACAAAGTCGACAAGGCGGGCCCCATACGACTTTTCGTGAGGTTCAACAAAAAAGGAGCATGCCTCCGTGAGGCGTTCTTTAAATTCATCGTCATCAGTGAGCGCAATGAGTTTCTGAAGTTTTGGGAGGAGCTCGTCTTGCCCTTTGGCGACGAGAAATTCCTCCATCCTGTACATATCCTCAAAATGGACTAAAGGCGCAGCTTGTTGAAAGTGGTCAGCGTCACTTTCTTCTTCAGGCAAAAAACAAAGTACTGGCTTTTGATGGAGCGCGCCTTCAATGATGATGGTGGAGAGTGGTGAGACAAGAGCATCAATATTGGAGAGAACGTCATGGGTATGGCGATATTCCGGTAGACTCATGGTATGTGTCCCGTCGCGAACCTGTTCAAGATAGGCGCGCATAGTCTCTTCGATCCGCACATGTTTCCAGTCATGATCTAAAAAACGCCCGCCGTCTCGTCCGCCACCACCCCACGGATGCGGACGGTAGACGATGATCGTTTTGCCAAGTGATTTTGCACCTATGGCATGATCAATATCGACCAGGTGCTGAAACTCATCCGTTTCTTTGCTAGAGCCAGCATACAAAACAATTTTTGCGTCGAGATCGATGTCATGGCGTTTGCAAAACTCTACGCGCGTCATAGAAGATGGCGTTCTATAAATGTCAAATTGCGCAGCACCAAACTTGATGACACGGTCTTCGGGGGTCTTCATGAATTTGATGGCATGGCGTTTTGTTTGTTCACCCCAAACCAGCAAATAATCGGGCTGACCGACCATGGCCTTTTTTGTGCTGGGATTGTCCCAAGAGTTCATGATGACAGCAAATGGAATATTGCGTTTTAGAGAAACCTCGACGAGGTCACTGATAAACAGTCCATGAAGAATAGAGGGGTGGAGTATGAGGTCCGGCAGCTCGTGGTCGAGTAGCTTTTCTAATGCATCATAGGGTGTCTTTGCAAGCTGGCGCATGACCCAACGGCGGAGAAGTTGGAACATCCCTGGGAGGCTTAGAAAAGTATAAATTAAGTTGGCTTTCGGGCCAATCGCCTTGCGGTGGACATGCCGTAACGTGCGAAATTGCTTACCTATTCTGAAATATAGGCGATCAGCAATATACAGCCTTTTCCACAATTCTTGGCGTCTTGAGTTGGTCTGGAGGTGTAGATATGGCGTATCGAGATTTAACGCCTCAATATCGCTCTGTATCCGCTTGTGACCTTTCTCTGGGAAAATATATTTGACGTCATGCTTCTTTGAAAGGGCAGCAAAAACACCACTGTGTATGAAATGGCGGATGATGATGTCGTGTTCGATAAAGATGAGAATTTTCATAAATATTTTGAGCGCCTAAAGAAAAAATCAGCTCGCTTTCCCCGTAAAACTTTATGCAGGGTTGAAAGTTGCTATTGCAATGACAGTATCTGCGTGTCCAGCGGTTTCAAGGGAAGCTCTGTATGCGGCGCATGAATTTGCAAAAATACGCCGATAGTTCTCATTTCCACCGGGTTTACCTTGCGTCAACCAAGCCAGATGATTTTCCAAGCCGTATCTTTGATGCGGGATCATCGCTTCGACGGTAAAGCCATTATGCTCTAACAAATGCTGTAGAGACGTCGGTGAATAATAATAAGGGTGCTGTTTTTGAAAATAGAAATTTTCGTATTCAGGTATCGCATATAACGACAAAAGAGGATCCGTAAGAGATGGAACCTCAATAATGACCTTTCCGTTTAGTTTTAGAAGGTTCGCGCAAACACTTAAGAAGTCTGTCGGCTCAATAATATGTTCGAGTACATGAAAACACGAAACGATATCATACGTGTTGGCTTGAAGTTCATCTGTCGATTGAGCGTGGTGTAACCAACTGTGCCGATCACGGTGGGCTTTGGTGTTGTCGTCAGGCTCGACACAAGTTAGGTCAAGGTCCGGCTTTTGGTTGTGGATGTAGGCAAGAAAATCTGCGTCACCAGCCCCGATTTCAAGCATCGCAATACCGGGCTGAAGGTATTCTCTGATTTTCTCGTAGCGCAGGTCGTATACACCTGTCGATGCGCGGTATGACTTCAGCGAGAGTGTCTCTGCGCGGGGCTGGTAATTTTCATAATTCATGATTGGCATAGGAGATAGGCATGCAAAGTCACCTGTCTCCGTTATAAAAACGTCTATCTCCGGGGCATCAAATATACCCTCTTTGAGCTTTACGAATGAGGTTCCCGAGTATGGCGGTGGCACGTCGGGGAAAATGTGTTTTTTCATGTTATTAACTCATGTATGGCGTTATAGGCATGTGCGCCAAGGTTAAAAATCTTTAGTGCGTCTTGGGGACTACGCGAGACTATTTTTGTTCATCACGAACTCAACCAAGGAAATATCCCATTCCGTGTCGATACTGACCTGCGGGGTGTCGATGACCAGCGCGCCCGTGCGCGCGCCCTTGATGGAACCCTGATTGATCAGGCAATCCCGAGTGATGGCATATGCGACCCCGTTCCGGTGATAAACGGGGGTCAGTTGTTGGCGGGCAATGATTTTCTCACCATCGGGAGAGTAGTAATTCATTTCCCCGGTTTGCGATATGGTGAGTTGTTTCAGCGGGTGCCCCTTACTATCGGTTTCCGACACAGTCCATACGGCATCCCAGTTTTCATTTTGTAACATCTTGATTGTGTTTGAAACATCTTCGGCCCTACGCATTGGTGAGGTAGGCTGTAACATAACGACAATATCGTACTGTACACTGTCGATGCGTTCCATTTCCCTTAACGCGTGATGCAGAACATCCCAATCACCGATGCGGTCACCGGAAAGATCCTCGGGTCTGCGGAACGGTGCGGCCAAGCCCGCTTTTTTGGCGACCTCTGCAATCTCATCATGGTCTGTCGAGACGACGGCACGGTCAATTTCCGGAACTTGGTTCGCGACGGCTCCGGCCCGGGCGACCAGAGGCTTTCCGAAGATCGGGCGCAAATTTTTAAGGGGAATGCCTTTGCTGCCACCACGGGCAGGTACGACACACAGAATGCGTTTTCCGTTAATCATTTGGTGCCATCATAATCAGGAGTTAGGGCCATGAATAGGCAGTCGCTGGCACCCGTATTTTCCAACCAACCTTGCCAAAATTTGTCAGCCATATGATCGAGTGATGGCTCCGGGACATTACCTGTGGGCTTTTTATCACGTAGCCAGCGCATGGCGTTGGCCATGTTGTAGCGATGCACAAAGTGTGTTTTTGCGACCTTAAAGCCAGCGAGCTTTGCACATGCCTCTAGACTCGCCGCGTCGAAGTACCAGCGATGGACGACGCGATAAAAAAATGATGGGTAATCATCCGCGAGTAGATGCATCAGAATATCACGGCGATTGGGTGTGCTGAGGTACAAAACACCATCTGGCTTTAACAATGGGCGAATGTCGTCGAGAAAAGCTTTAGGGTTTTTGGTATGCTCTATGACTTGATAGCTGAAAGCATAATCGAGCGTCCCATGAACATCTGGGGGAACTTCATTGGCAAAAGAGAAGACGCCATAATCGCGCTCCAAGAGGCTTTGATGAAATTCTTGGCACGGCTCAATTGCGTAGGCTTTGCCCACAATTCCGTGAACATGATCTAGAAAACTGCCTCCGGCGCAGCCGACGTCGGCAATGGTTTTTTCACGTAAATCTTCCAGAGGTATCGTTTGGAGGGCAAATTTTTGCAGCCAGTCATGCTTCTCAAAGTAGGCATTAGTATCCAATTCCTGCTTGAGGTAAGTGCGATATTCACCTGTTTCGTAGTAACTATCCGGTATGCACCATTCTTCTCCCAAACGCTGGGTGCCACATTCGGAACATGCCGCCACGCTAGCATTGTCGCGGACGGCACCGAACGCACCATCGCGAACAGAACCGCAATATACCTCTGTCCAATGCGTGTTGCCGCAAATCTCGCAGGCTGAGAAGTTTGATAGGGGCATGACGTGCCTTTAGTTAGAAAGATTGTATTGTAGCATTGAGTTCTGCAAGGTGGTTTACCGCGTAATGCGGTGTTGCTTTGAAGTCACTGTCGGGCCTAATGAGGCCGATGAACCGACAACCAAATTCGGCAGCTCCTTTAAAATCATTGTCGCGGTCTCCAACCATAACGATCTGTCGCGCAGATATGTCCAATGACTTAGAAAGAGTATGAAGGTTTTGCGCTTTTGTACTCGGTGCGCCGTAAACAGCGCAGAACTTGTTTGCCCACCCGCGTCTTTCCAAAATTGCATTCAAGGCTTGAGTCGGCGTGGCTGAGACTAAGGCCAGTTTATACCCCAAGCCACTCAAACGGTCCATTTCGGCTACGGCACCCGGAATCTCAGGGCTAGCGGCGACCATGGTTTCAGTCATTTCGCCATATTTGTCAATATATTGCGCCGCCCACTGTGCCGCTTTTTCAGGGGGGTGGGGATGCAGGTGGTGTGCGATTTTAGAAAAAATCGTTTGGCGCGTTTGTGCAGGATCGGCCTTGAGGAGATCATCGAGCAGCTTTAGCGCATCGGGAAAACCTCTCAAGACTTCGAAAAATGCATCTCGCTTGATGGCGTTTGAATCAACTAAAGTACCGTCGAAATCAAACGCAACGCAGACAATATCCAAATGACGGGTTGATATGGATCTCTCGCTCATCTTAGTCGCAAACTTTTGCGATCAACGCTGCATATTTAAACTTCGGTTTCTTTGGAAGAACATCGAGGTGTTTTATCTCTTCAAATCCCAAATTCACTAGATTCTGGATGGACGCGTGAACGTGGTTGTTTTGAACTTTGGAGCCAACCCGTTCCCGGCTCAAAGAGGTCAATTGCTTTGACCAAGACTTGAGCAGCATATGAAGAATATTCTTAGCACGCGTTCTTCGGATCATCTTGCCTTCATTGCTGTTAGCAGGAATGTCTTTAGAGATATACGGTTTAAGGCATTCAATCAGCTCTTCCTCGGACACCCCATAGGCAGACAACGTCTCATCCAGATTTAGTTTCATGTGCTTCCTAGTTAGCCAAGGTGAATTTCTTTAGAGATGCTGAGCTTTAATGTACGACAGCCACGCGGTTGGCTGGGGCAAGCTTAATCTTCGTCTCCGAGCTGCCAGCGGCCCCAGTGATCGACAACAGATTTGCGTTCATGGCGTTCCATTTTATTGATCTTTTTGTCCTTGTAGAACGAATCGTCATTGTAATGCGTGGTCGACACTTCCTCGAAAACGCAGCCGACGTCGGTGCGGAAGCTGTGCCAGACACCTGGTTGCACGAGTACAGTTTCACCAGGATGGAGTTCGCGTTCATGGCCTTCAATCGTCGCATGCAATGTGCCGTGTAGGATTTGAAACGTTTCTTCTTTGCGGCGATGAAAATGGGAGGGGTGGTTCTGGCCTGGCAGTTGAACGATAATTTTTTTGCAGTATTCACGGTTGATACAGTTAATGATGACCGCACCCGTTTTGCGAAATTCCTTGATGCCGTAGTGGTGGGAGTATTCCACTTCGAATTCGCTGTTGAGGACGACCGATGCTTCGTTGAGCAAGGCTTTGACGTCGTGAATTGCATCCTTGATGATTTGATGTTCGGGAATCGAAGGAATGCTGATTTGGTCCGCCATAATGGGTTCGTCGGGCTGGTATGCCGCTTGAGCCGAGATCCCGTTTTTCCAATCACTACTCTGCATTTGACCTTCAATGTAGGGCATAGCGAAGTAAACTTGGTTTAGGCTGAGGGGGGTGCCTTGTTTAATCGGTTTGCGCGCATATGCGCCACGGCGCAGCGTATCAATGGAATCCGTCTCAAGCGTGGTCGGTTGAGGGCGCTCTACGCTCCCACATAAGGTGACCCCACGCTTGTAGGCAGAAATCCAATTATCAACTTGGTTCGGCGTCGAAGAGTAGGCATTCAATTTAATCTCGTCTGTTTCCAAACCCACATGGCGCTCAAACATAGACGCACCCTTGGCAACGGCAATCTGGACGGCTGCGGTTTCGTCAGGGTCTTCGTGTGTTGACCATCCAATAACCCGCTTGGGATAACGGTTACGCAGCAAATCAATTTGGTTGAGTTGAAAATGCTCGTCTGGAATGGGGTAAATCGAAACGCAGTGCATGATCGCAAAATCGACCCCCCGATGTTCAAAAAAGCTCACCAAATTATCGATATCGACAAGCTGTAAGCCGCCTGTTGAAAAAATAATTGGAAGTCCTGCGTCCGAACATTTTTCAAGCAGAGGCCAGTCCTTAGCGGAGCAACTGGCAATTTTCAGAACGTCAAATCCCATGTCCGTGATGACATCGACCGATTCCTCATCGAACGGTGTGCAAATGGAATACATCCCCTCTTTGCGAACCTCATCCAGCAACACTTGATATTGTGCAGGATCAAGGCGCGTCGACAGAAAACGTGGGATATGCTTGTTGTCGCTGTCTTTGTGATGCGATGGGTGAATGAAAGTATCCAATTGACGGAATTGGAATTTCAACCCGGCCCGCACAGCATGCTCTCGCACAACGGAGCCCATGCCCCGAATAATATTGAGGCCGTGCTCTACGCTGCCTTGATGGTTGTTGGCCATGTCCAAGACAAAAAGATCATGGAAATTGAAACCGTTCGAAGATTCAGGATGTCCGTTCATTATTACGTGCTCCGCAGTGGGGGGCGTTTGTCCAGTTTGACCATAGTATTTTCGGTGTGGAGGGAGTTACTTCAGTGCAGCGCTGCTGTAACCGACGGAGTAGTCGATTTTGATGCTTCGGTTCTCCTGTGCCGATTTATGTGCTGCGGCAACCACCAACATTGTGTCTAGCCCCCGTGACAAAGATATGGGGGATTGGCTTGGATCGTTGGCTAGGGCCGATTCGATATGTTGCAGTTCGGCGATAAAGTCGTCGGGACGAGATTTTTCGATGAAGTGTTCCGCAGTCTGACCGCCGCCATTGCCTTCAAACACAGCATCACAGCCCGGTTTGTAGCCGCACTGCCATTCGACATAGCCATCTTGCCCCTGAATTCGGGCCCATTTGCGCGGTGGATTGGTGATCACATCTTGGACGACACGTCCAATTAAGCCATTTTCACATCGCAAGTTGAGAACGCAAAGCTTGTCATAGCTCACGGCTCCGTCATTCACATAGTCGAGCATGGCTGAGACTTCAACGACGCGTCCGGCTCCTACGGTATGGGCAAAGTGTTGCCAGAGGTTCGCAGCGTGAGAATGTTCGCCGCTGGCGCCACCGCCTCGTTGCCAATAACCAAGATATGTATCTCCTGGGCCATCAAGCCAGGGGTGGGCTCCAAAAATTCCGCCCCAATGTTCGCGAAATTCAACATCCAGGGTTTGAATATCCCCAAGATTGCCCTCAGAGACGCATGCGATGAACTTATCGCTGGCCATGCCGACCACGTGATCGTAGCCCGTGAAAATCGCGACACCATATTCGGCTGCCAGATCCAGAAGCTCCTGCGCTCCTTCAAGGCCAGGCGTGCACAACGGTTTTTCAATCAAAATTGCGCGGGGCTTTTCCTTTACGGCTTCAAGCGCGAGGGGGATATGAGAATCCGGCGGCGTGCCAACGAAGATGAAATCATGGCCGCCTTTTGGGGCATCATCGGCAAGCATCAATTGGATGCCCTCGTCCCATTTTCCATAGCGACTCGGATAGATTTCATTTTTGGTTCGATTGAGGGCGGCCGTATCGACATCGCACAAAATGACATTCCAGCCTAGCTGGCGTGAGGCATTTGACAAGTGGTTGCCGATGGAGCCTGCACCAAAAATTTTTACGGAATACATATGATTGGCCTCAATTGTCATGGGTACGGGTGAAATACGGAAACATCAATGAGAGGAGCTCATTGACTTGAAGAGGGAGCCATTTTGGGAGAGGTGCTCGTAGTCTCCCTGTTCGACGAGCCGCCCCTTTTCAAGTACGAAGATAGTGTCGCAATGGCTAATTGTCGATAAACGGTGCGCGATGGTGATCGTTGTAACTTTTCCATGCATTCTGTCAATGGCGGCTTGAACACCTTTCTCGCTGATTGTGTCGAGTGCGCTTGTCGCTTCGTCCAACACAATTACGCTTGGTTTACTGTAAAGAGCGCGTGCTATAGCCACACGTTGGCGTTGACCGCCGGATAAGCGTACTCCACGGTCCCCTAAAACTGTGTCCAGTCCATCTTCTAAAGAATCGAGAAGGTCATCAAGGTAGGCCATGTTTAGACATTCTTTTATGCGCTGCTCGTCTATCGATTCATGCGGGACGCCAAAAGCAATGTTGGCACGTAACGTGTCATCGGCCATGAACGGGGCCTGTGGTACATACCCGATGCTAGCTTGCCATGAATTTATGCTCATTTCGCGAAAAGGGCGTCCGTCTATGAGAATTTCGCCATGACTAGGGGTAATCAAGCCCAATAATATATCGACTAAAGTACTCTTGCCTGAGCCCGATGGCCCTACGATGCCATATGCTCTGTTTTTTTTGATCAATAACGAGATGTCGTGCAGGGCCTTTTCAGAATCTGAACCATATGAAAAGTGAACTTTATCAAGGGTGAATAGAGTCCAATCCTGAGGGATGGGAGGAGGCTGCTCTGATGTGACAACAGTCGTGGTCATTGCGGTCAGTTCATTTTCCAGATCACGAACCCCGACGACAAAAGGGTAGGCCGTCCACAGGCTGGTGTAATTCCCGTTCAGCCTATTGATTGTCGGAACAAGACGAGAGGAGATAACCACGATAATAGCTAACTGAGATGCAATTTCAGCCGCTGATAAACCTATTTTCCACAAGATCGCGCCCACGAGAATCAGGACCAACTGGCCGATGAGCAGCAATGCCGTTGGTGGGATCATCTGTAATGTTTTCGTTTTTGCAGCGTTATCGCTCATGGCTGAATAATGCCCTGAGGCGCTTTTGGAAAAGAAAGTCTCCCGAGAACTCAGCTTGATATCTTTTATGCCTGCGACCGCTTGATTTACGGCAATCATTACATCTTGAGCATTTTTACGCTGTAGGGTTGCGTACCTCTCAAGACGAGCGCGTATGGGAAGCATGAGGGCAAGCGTTGATCCGAGCATAATAAGGATCACGGCAAGGCCGCTCCAAGGCGTGAGGAGCATAACGGTTAGGGCCATGATGACTACGCTAATCAAGGAGTTAACCAACATCACGATGCCCATGATGAAATTCCCACCCCACATCCCGGTGTCGGCATAGATGAGGCGGCCTAGGGCTGCTGAATTCTGCTTCAAAAACCAAATATATGGCGCGCGCATCAGCATGGCCGTTAGTTCGTCAACTAGACGAGACTGGCATCGGGCCGTAAACCGAACAGCGGCCCGATCAACAAGAAGTTTCATGACCGCACTAGCAATAAAGAGTGTTGATGTGGTCGCCAGCAGGATCAACAAGAATTGATCGCGCTCAGGCTCGCCTAAAAAGCGATACAGGTGACTGAGCCATGGGTTTTCGGAAACACCATCAACTTCAGCCGAAAGGCTGATGAGCGGAACTAGGCTCGCGATGCCCGTCATGTCGATAATGCTGACACAAAACGTGACCATGGCCAAAAGTGCGATGCCGCGTTTTTCGTCATGTTTGACCAACCCCCATCCTACGCGAATGAAGTCGAAGGAGTAGCGTTTATCGGTTTGCGCCTTAGTCATTGCTGCTAGGCCGGGCTTTGGTGAATTCAAACAATCCGCATATGTAGCTGTTTTCGATGTGGTTTTCCATGGAGGCATCAGCAACGAAATCCCCCGATTTGTTTACGGCGGCAAACGAGAGCAGTTCTAATTCATCAAAGGTTTCGATAATTGTGGCCGGCTCGAAAACCCTTTGTGCATTGAAGAGCAACCGTTCGTTCCCAATGGGCACCGAGAAATAGAGTGTTCCCGATGGCTTCAGAACACGTTGAAGGCTTTTCATAAACTGAAAACATGCATCTGGGTCAATTGGATCGCCATATCGTCCTAAACCGAAATGTTCAGCGGCATGGAGACTGGACAGAGACACGAGACTGTTGTCCGCAAAGGCTTCCATTTTCGTTGCATCTGATTTGATGAATGACAAGCCTTCAATGGTTGAATTCAGATCGCGGACATCGATGACGGAGACGTCTCTGAATACAAGAAGATGACTGATGAAGCCATCAATTCTGGAGCCGACATCAATATGTGTTTCAGGGGTGCGCTGGTAAATTTTGCGTGCGGCCCAGATGTCTTGGTGAAAATAGCTGCCCTTGCCACTGCCTGCGGCGTCGTCAAAGTCCATCAAAAAGGGGACGGCATCTCGCAATCGCAAAGAAAAGCGGTCATTGGCGGGAAAGGCTGTGCTTTCGCTCATTCGCCGATATCTGCGCAGATCGCGAACGAAGCGGGGTGTGTTCTTAACAGACCCCCAGAATACGTGGCTGTTGAAGCCGTAGATCGATAATACACGGAGGAAATGCGCCTTCATGGCGACAAGTCCTCTGATGATGATGTGTGGTCTGCGTGTCATTTTGCCTGCATTCATCACAGAGATGGCTCTTGGCGGCGGGCACTTTCAACAGGTAAAGAGCGGGCCGTATAAATGGTCGACCGGTCTCGTGGGCGCACTTTTTTCCATGCATCGGCCCTGACAAGGATCGTATTTATGTATGTATCTGCGACAACGATGTAGCCGCAAGATGTCATGAATTCGATAATGTCATACAGCTTAACCTGGTCAGTTTCACTATAGCTGAGCGTTTCCAAACAAAATATTTCAGGGCGATGAACTTTAAAGTCCCATGCCTTGAGGATCGCCAAGTCCATGCCTTCTACGTCGAGGGACACTAAGTTTGGTGTGCGTTGGCAATGCGTAGCAAGGAGGTCGTTGATCCCGATCATCTGGACTTCTTCAGCATGCGTCGGCTGTTGATCGGTGGCTTCGACGTGTTGCTTGGAAAAAGAGCTCAGAGCTGCGGAGGCCATGACGTAAAATGTCTGCAAGGGATTGTCGGGATCTGTTTCGGCGCAGACGCCAAGATGTAAGCAGGTGTCTTTGGGGCGGGCCTGTTTGAGCATCTTGACGCGAGCACTGTTCGCTTCAATGCAAACTCCAGTATTGCCCAATAAGTAAAAATAAAATGTGTTGCTCAGGTAAATTGGGTGAGACGCCCCAATGTCCAGATAAGACAGCTTTTTAAGCCCAATTATTTTGGCGATAATGTTGATGATCTTATCTTCGCCGGCCTGTGAAAAGCTCGACAATTGGGGGTTGAACAACCTTTTGATCATCATGTTTTTGATGAAAGTGAGCATCGGGGCAATACCTAGTCTTAATTGTGTGATTCAACGCCACAGTTTGGCGTGGGAGAGGCAAGGGCATCGATATACTGCCAGCTTTCGGGATGGCACTCAAATTCCCACGGCAGCCAGACTTGCTTCGCCCAGCCCAGATGATATTTAGGAGCTAAGACAACTTTGTCTGGAGTGTTGTTGAGCCAAGCCCCCCACCAAGAGAAGGTGCTGTTTGCAAGGATATTGTATCGACAGCGCCCGAACATCATCATATCGACGGCCTCCGGCTGATCGGCAATGACGGTTTTATCCGAGACAAAGTCGAATGCTTCGCGAACAAAGTCAGGGCTGTCGGTGACAAACACAAAGTGCAGGCCAGTCGGCAGTCTGGAAATTGCTTCCTTGTAATAAGAGATGGGGAGCGCCCACCCCTGCTTGCCCCACGCCAAACCCTTGTCCATATGAAGGTAATCCCCTCGCCTGACATGGATGCAACAGCGTTGCGCTGCAGGCAGAGGGAGGCCGCGTTCGTAGGTGTCGAGCATTTGAGCAAATTTGGGTTTGAGTGTGTACCATTGCGCAATATTGTCGCGGGCGTCACGAAAATAGGCTTCGGATTGGAAGCTGCCAGAGCACTCGGTCCAGTCTTTGACAGAAAACAAGGATTCATCAAAAATGGCATAAGCATAGCCGTTGTCGAGCGCTTTGCTTTGCTGGCAGTAAGTCAGCTTTTTGGCGTCAGATGAAGCAGCCCAAATCAAGCATTTGAGTAAATTCACGAAGCGGTTTGCGCCACCCAAGGTGAAGTAGTGAGAAATATCGTGCTGTGCATTTTGCTTGATCTGTGCGAGGTGACGCCGTCCGGCGAGGCGCAGCAAATTCTCCTTAAAGCGTTTTTTGTAGTATCCAAAATTCCTGAGGGGTTGGTAACAAAATCCATAACCATTGCGTTCGGCCAACGCGCGCACAACGGCGTACTGAAACATATGGTTGCCCAAGCCTCCCCCGAGTTTAATCGTAATCATGACTTGCTATTACACCCTTGTCCATTCGCTGATAGCATCAACATGCGGCTGACATGATAAGAGCGTGCTTGTGTGTTAAGCCAGTTCTCGATGCAGTCAATTTCATGTTCGATTTGTGTTTGGTTGTCATGAATAAAAATGGGTAGGGTTGGCCAGAGGCGATAACTGATCAAACCCCACGGTAGCTGCAATCCAGAAGTTTCGGGCAAGTCGGCATTTGTCAGCGCGAGGAAAATTTTGGCATCTTCTTGGGCGCGGTCGCTGGGTTTGGGTAGCTGGGATATTGTCTGTAACGCTTTGGTATAGGCATCTTTTGAGTCTACGAAATTTGCAAACCCCCAAGACGTATACGGCGTTTCTTTTGCTGCAAGGACGCGAACACCCAAGGCGGGGAATTCAATTCCTGAGGTGCCGATCGCTGTCAGAACCGTGTCAGCAAAGCTATGAATTTCAATTCCCGAAGCGGCTTGCGGCCACAAATAAACGTCTTTGGGAAGCGGGAAGTCCAAGAGTTTCTTCATGGTGGTTTTTTCACCATAAAGATGCTCGGCTGGGTGCGGTTTCAAAATCCACGTGCACGTGTTGTCGTTCCCGATAGCCTTCAAAGTTATACGAAACCAGTCCACATAATCGGTGTAGTAACTGGGCCCATAGGCATTTGGAAAATCTGGCCAGCAGTTGGCCATGACGACATTGATCGGTTTGCTGGGGTCTGCACCGATTGTTTTGCAAAAAGCTTGGCGGGACGCAAAAGCCTGATTTCCATTGCCGTAAACATTGACCATGGAAATTTGGCCTTCTTTGCCTGTAAGCGAGGCGGCGAGAAACTTGTCACCCAGATCGATAAGTTGCGATCGGCTTTCAGCAGAGAGATTGTCGCGATCTTCGATTGTGGGAAGGTCGTTTGGCCAAGTGGTGAATTCTTCTGTGCGATCGAGTCGGCGGATCGTGATGTGCTTGTTGACGTAATTTAAGACGAAAACGGGAACACCTTTGTTTAAAGCGGTCCAGACCAGTGTCGAGAAGCGGATCGTCGTCGGGTGGCTGACCACCAATGCACGGATGTCATGGCGTTCAAAAACAGCTTTGTAGAACTCTAAATAAGACAGAGTTTTAGCCAGATGCTCATCTAAATGAGTAGATGAGAAATCCAATTGACCGATTTTTTCCGCTTTGAGGACTCCGTCATGAAAATAATGTGCGGGGTAGCCATCTGGGAAATCGAGGCTGAAAATCTCTCGCGATGTGTGGATGCCGTCGAGCATGGACGCGGCTTTATCACGACATTTATCAGAGACTGTGGACGGGATGACCTCTTCACCGTTAAGCCCAAGTGCGCGTAAGGAGGCAATGACATTGGGGGCGGCTGTTTGCTCGTAAAGGCCGATCAAGTCTGAGCCGAATGTTTTCGCGGCGGCGCGCCGGAACATAGATAATCTCAGCCAATGGTGGGGATGATCCCACAGTCCTTCGCACAAAATTGCACCGGGATGCCCCGACGGCGTTTGCTCGCTGATGTGCGCAATGGATGCGTTTGCTTTGGGCCGTTGCAGCATTGCCCAGCGGTAAGAGAGAAAATCTCTCGCCGATTTATACTTTTTGGATAGAGCCTTCATCATGAGGTCAATTGCTCATTCGCAGCAGCGATTACAGCGACGACATCGGCGCTAAAAGCTGCGCCTGACGTGATTTGTTCTGGTTCGGATAGGCTGCTGATGAAGGTTTGCAAAACAGCGTCCAAGGGTTGGCCTTCTTGAATTTGAATGGGCTTTACCCTGCCTGTGTTATGCCGAGTAAGCTTGGCAGCGGCGAGATCATCAAACACCCACGAATCGTCGGTACATTCGACGATAAACTCACGTTTCTTTTTTGACATTGCATTGCCTGTGGTGATGTCGGCTGTGATGCCGGATGGGAATTCGAGCAAGATCTGGAATACATCGCCGATTGGCGCTGGAGCATGTCGGCTCGTCAGTTTATGAGCTTCAATTGTTGTCGGCCGCTCATCTAGTAAATCAAGACACATGGCAATGTCATGTGGCGCCCAGTCCCACAAGGGGGGGAGGGTGCTGCGATAAGGGCCGGCGTTGCCGCTGAGGGTGCGGATGCTGCGGATGCCGCTATGGTCTTTTAATTGATGTTTCAAAGCGATATAGGCTGGGTGAAAAAGATAGATGTGATCCACCATTACAGGAACCTTATGTCGCGCTGCGGCTTCGACTATTTTTATGGCATCTTCAAGCTTGGTGGCCATGGGTTTTTCGAGCAATAAGGGGAGTTCAGCTTCAATGGCATGGAGCGCGATTTCCACCTGGACTTGTGGCGGAACTGCAAGCACAAGGCCATCAATATCCCCAGCTTCAACCACGTCCCGCCAATCAGGTGAAAGTGTGCAATGCTCATCGACAAGGTTATGAGCTTGCTCTGACCGGCTCGCAAGTCGACATAGTTGGGCGTTCGGTGACGCAGAGATGGTGGAGATGTAGTTTCTCCCCCAGCGCCCCGCACCAACGAGCCCCAGCCTTGTAAAGGGCTGATTTCCGATCATATTTCTCCGACGTAGTTTTCATCAGCCCAAGCAAAGAAGCGGCGTAAACCTTCGTCGAGATCGACTTGCGGCGTGTATTCCAACTGGATCTTTGCTTTGCGAATGTCCGGACAGCGTCGCATGGGTTCGTCCGCTGGATAGCTGTCGGGATATTCAATGATATTGTGAGGCACCTCACGGCCGAGAATTTTCTCGATGGATTTGACGAGCTCGAGAATTGTGATCTCGGGTTTCGGGTTGCCGATGTTGTAAACTTCACCAGCAACGCCGCGTAGCGATACCAGTAAAAAGCCGACCATAGCATCGGTCAAATAGCAGAACGTTCGAGTTTGACCGCCTTGGCCATAGACGTGTAGAGGTTCGCCGGATTTGATGCGGCTGGCAAAATTTGGCAGAACTCGATAATCGCTTTCTTGCATGCCGGGGCCGAAGACATTGAACGGACGGATGATGTTTGTATGCACGCCATAATATTCGTGGAAGATATAACACAGTGTTTCACCGACGCGCTTGCTTTCGTCGTAACACGCGCGGGGGCCCATGCTGCTGACGTTTCCGCGATAGCTTTCTTGCATCGGGACATGCGCCGGGTCAGGGTCGCCGTAGACTTCACTGGAACTGTAAAATGTAAACCGTGCATGGTTGGCGCGCGCCAGTTCTAGCATATTCTTGGTGCCCGTGATGGCGACTTCAAGCGTTTCCATCGGGTGTGCACGGTAGTAGAAGGGGCTCGCAATGCCAGCAGCGTGAATGATGTAATCAATCTTACAGCCCGGGTCATAAGGTTGGATGACATCGTGCTCAACAAATTCCATATTAGGATAATCGGGAATTTGACGACCTTCACTGCCTGCTGAGACGAAGTTGTCGAGAGCAATGATCTTAACCGGCTCTTCCAGAATGTTTTCGTTCAATTGGTGAAAGACATCCATGAAATGGCGGCCTAGAAAACCACGCCCACCCGTCATCAAGATGGTTTTTCCCGCCAAATCCTGTGCGGCTTGGGAAACGCGGCTGGCGATTTCTTCGGTGTCGGAGGGAAGATTGAAAGTGCTCATTGCTTAGTAAACCTTAATCTCGGGCAAAGGGACAATGAAGTGCCCTCCACTTGATGTGAAATTTTTGTGATTGCTCATGATCGGCTCGGCAAAGTTCCAGGCCAAGATCAGTAAATAGTCAGGAGGTTGCGTGTTGAGGGCAACCGATGGGACCACGGGAATGTGCATGCCTGGTGAATACAAGTTCTGCTTTAGCGGACTATCATCAATGATGTAGTCGATGGTTTCGGGGCCAATACCAAAGTGATACATCAATGTCGTCGCTTTTGCAGGCGCGCCAAACCCGGCGATGCTTTTGTTCTGCGCTTTGATGGATTGCAACAGGTCATTTAGATCACATTTAAGCTGATCAATTTGTGCGGCAAAGGCATGATAGGTTTCTGCGCGGTCCAGTCCGGCACGCTCTTCGACAGCGATCGCTTTTGCCACATTTGCAGAGACCTCTCGCGTGCCGTCATCTCGTTGTACATACCCACGGAGGCTCCCACCGTGAGAATCGACACGTTCAACATCGATTAACTGCATGTTGTGGTTCGCGAAAAAGGCCTGCAGAGGCTTGACCGAGTGGTAGGCGAGGTGTTCGTGATAAATCGTATCAAAAAGGCATTTTTCCACGACATCAAGTAAGTAAGATACTTCAAAAACGAAGACTCCGTCCCGGTCTAGCAGGGTGTGTATGCCCTTAACGATTTCGGCAAGACCGTCGGCGTGAGCAAAAACATTGTTTGCCGTGACCACGCTGGCTTGCCCGTATCCTGTCAGGAGTTCTTGAGCGAGATTGGGTGTGAAAAATGCAGCTTTGGTTTCAATGCCATTTTTTGATGCGTTTTGGGCGATTTCGATGGCTGGGTCAATTCCTAAGACCTGATGCCCCATGGTTTGGAAGCACCGTAGCAAGGTTCCATCATTCGAACCGATGTCTACGACCAGACTGCCTGGCTTAGGGGCGTAACGTTGTATGACGCTGTCCGCGTAATTTTGAAAATGACGAACGAAAACCGGGGACGTTCCTGAGACATAGACGTAGTGTTCGAACAAGACGCGCGGGTCAACGACATCCAGCAATTGAACGTGTGCGCAGTCGCTGCAAAAGAAAAGCTCTAAATCGAAGCACGCTTGTTTTTGCGAAAGGTGATCTTCATCGACAAACGCGTTAGCGGGAGGCGTCGGCGTCAAGGCCAAAACCGAAGTGAGTTTATGCCCTCCGCACAAACGGCAGGTGCTGCGGCGGTGATGCAAATTGCTCAAGAGTCTTCGCTTCCCTGGGTATACAGATCGATGCGCTCGACGTCCGCTTCGTAGACCTCTTGCTTACGTGAGTTGCGGCCCAACGTAATAAAGGTCGTTTCTTTGGTGAACACCATCGCGTGATCGACCATGGGGGGCGTAAAGAACAACTCACCTGGGCCGACGATGACCTTTTCCCCGGGCCCCTCTTCACCATGCGGACGGTGATAGTATTCAATTTCGCCGTTCAAGACGTAGCAAAAGTGCCAATCAGTCTTGTGATAATGGTTGGCGCGCAAAGCCCCCTTCTTAGAGGTGATTAGCACACAGCTTTTCATTGGAAGGTCAACCAGAGGCTGAATGTCACCCCGTGCGTCGGAAAATGCCTTTTCCAATTTTACCAGCACATCTTTCGGCCATGTCGCACGTTCTTCTTCAGTTGGTTCGGTCAATTCAATTTCACACATTGTTTCGCTCCATGGAGGCTAAGAAACCGTAATAAATCTATGTTTAATAGTTGTAATAAATTGGAAACTCGTCTGAGGGAAGTGAAGACAATGCTTCCATCATCTCGTCCTCCATTAAGGTTTCCAGGCCAGGAATTTTGCGGCACGCTTTTAGTGTCTCTTTGCTGCTTTGGCCTCGTGCGAAAATGCGCGCCGTTACGCGGGCCGGAACGGGGTCGTATTTTGCCAGACTTAAAGCTTTTTGCGCATGCAAAAGTGCTTTGTCTATTAGGTTCATTGCGTCATATCCGATTGCTATCATAACGTTGATACGGTGATCGGAAGATAGAGGTTCTGAGATGTCAGCACAAATGGCTTCGAAGCGACGATTGTCGCCGCTCTCTATAGCCTCTTCCAGAGCCTTGATCCAGGCAAACGGGCGTGAGGGGAACTCATTTCTGCATTCGTCTAGGAATTTTCGTTTGCGATTTTGGTCCCAATTTTGGTGACCATAAGAATTGTACAGCGCGATGCGCTTTTCATACGCGATGGTTTCGTCTAATCCCAAGGCTGGCATCGTGGGGAGGTGTTCTAGGCGTTTTGCATATTCATGAACAAAAAAGTCATAAATACGTTCTTTGACAAGGCGCTTTTTATCGAATTCTCGGTTGATTTTCTGTTTTAAGAACTGGCCCAGGTTATCGCGATATTCTGGGTCGGTAATGAAACGTTCGCCCAAGGTAACGAATTCGTCCATGGAGATAACATTGCATTCCGAGGCTTGTAGAAACTCAACGGGGTGCAAGTCGAGATTCCGATTCGCGACGATTTCGATGGTCGGCTTTCCGACAAGAGCGCATTCGATGTCGGAACCACCTGTCGTGGGGAACGAATTGATCCAAAAATCGGTGCTCTTGAGCAGTTTGTATATGTTTTTGATGATGCCGACGAAATGAATTCTGTCTTTGATATCGGGGTTTTTTGAAAGAAAAGCTTCAACATTGTCCAAGCACCGAGGCGTTCCTGCAAAAACATGGTGGTAATTGGGGTGGCGACGAAGCAGTTCGGCGATACCTTCAAGGAGAATCTCGCCGTCGCCGAAACACGTTTTCCACATGTTCGTGCTGGCCGAAACGACGGCGTTCGACGCAATGCCATAATCTGACAAATCCATAGGTTCTGTATCTTCGATATAGTCCCCAGTGTGCAATGGCAGAAGAACAACCTTCATGCGTTTTTCGGGTGCATCTCCGGCAAGCCGATATTTTAGGACCTGATCGGTAGTCACCAGAAACGTAAAGTCACTTGCTCCCGGGCCAACCGCAAAGGTGTAGCAATCTTGAGACATCATGGCCTGGATCAGCGCCGGGCGCGAAGCAAGAGCGTATAATGTTGATGGACAGGGGGTAGCGTAAACAAAATCTATCTCATTGTCGTAGAGCCATTGCTCAATACGCTGGCCTTTTTCAAGCCACCCCATGCCCGACGGAAGGTGCTCGAATTCTTTCAGTTTGATGTGATCTTTGACGTATCGGTAACTTTCAGTTTCCTTATATGTATCACGCTGACTGAGATTGGAGACCAATATGTACTGATCAAATTGCACCTCGTCAGTTTCGTATTCGTCCAGCATGAAACGGTGCGGAATGGACGCTCCCCCCGTATCGATCAGATCACCGATGATGAAGGCGATACGGTAGCGACTTTTTTTATGAAGGCGCGGACTGGTGTCATATGTACGGGGGTTGAGGGATTGAATAGCCTTGTGTAGGTCTTCATCGAAATACTTCTGTAGGTCGCAGTTTCTGAAACGATTCATAAACATCCACAAATCAAAGACTTTGCACATGCACGTCTCTGCGTCGCCTTGCTTTGCAAGAAGGATGACTTCCTCTTTCATTTGCGCATAGGTATCCCAGATCAACGTGTCAATCGTGGTTTCGGTGGCGTTTTTGTTCATGGGTTTACCTAAGCTTGATGTCCTAAACCGCGATTGTTTACACATGTTTTCAGAGCATCATGCGTCGCGGCAATAATTTTTGCGATATCGTCTTGGCTATGAGCATGGCAAACGGCATACGTTGTGTGGAAGAAAACGCCGCTGCGTGCCATCTCCCGTTTAAATAGACTTAAGATGCTGGCTTTCGAATGTCCGAAAGACGGGCTGAATTCCAGCTCTTGTTGTGGTGCAAGCCCCACTAGACGAACAGAATTTTCGAGGTCTAGATCAGCTATGCATTGCTTGATTCCATCTGCAATGTGCGCACCTGTTTCCCACAAAGTGCCAACGACATTTTGATGTTCCATCTTTTGAGCAACAGCCAACGCTGCGGCTAAAGATAAGGGGTCGGATTGCTGGCTGCAGGACGATGTATCAATGCCCGCCCTTGCCATTATTTCATCACGCCCCAACAATGCCGACACAGCCATGCCGTTGCCAAGTGCATTGCCGATAATGGAGAGGTCCGGTGTAACCCCAAAGTGTTCCTGGGCGCCGCCGGGCGCACAACGTAAGCCGCTGGAGCGTTCGTCAAATATAAACACCGCACCATGTGCATGTGTTAAGGCCTTCAGCTCAGAAAGGTAGTTCTTTGGAGGCGGGGCGGTGTTGACTGGTTCAAGAACAAGTGCTGCAAACTCCCCTGGATATTGGCCGAAAAGTTCATCAACAGACTGTAAACTACCGTATGGGAAAAGGTGGGTGGATGAATCACTAAAGGTCGAGGCAAAGGGGGCGCATATGCCACCCTGACACTGAGCAATGCGCGTCCTCTTCGTATGCTTGCGTGCAGCGACTATAGCGTCGTCAAGAATTTCAGAGTGCGTTTTTCGAAAGTGGATCTTTTCGCCGAAAGGAAACCGGCGTTGCAAACTTTTGGCAAGCTGCATTTCCAGCTCTGAGGTTAATGTGCCGCTGGTCCCGTTTCCGATTTGAGCGCGAACAGCTTCATCAACCTCTTTGTCGCGATGACCGAGAATGACACCAAGCTCGCCCGAAAGGAGGTCTACATACTCATTTCCATCAAAATCCCAGACCCGCCCTCCTTCGCCATGCGACAGGAAAATATCCGGGTTTTCCCCAGAGGATTTCGTGATGAGCTGCGAGCGCTTTCGACCATATTGGAAAGAGGCGCTTAAATTATGATCTGGGCGAGGGGAATCCTGAGTGAGAGAAAGTGCGTAACCCTCATTACGAACTTGGTTGGAATTTATTTCGCGTAATTGGGGCTCTTTTTCAAGAATGGCGAGGATATCGGTGTAGGCAGGGCGATGACCGTTCTTAAGACGCGCACTCACGGCTCTTAAAAAATCGAGGTCTTCGCGGGTGTCAAGTGTCCAGCGCTCTGTCGTGAGCCCGGGGATAGGACAGATCAGGGTTTCAATCTTGAAAGTGTGGCGGCGGTTACGAATGTAGGGCGTGACATGTTCGCGTTCTGAAGACAAGGTCGCGTTCGCCACGGCGCAGTCGAATGCGTCACGGGTTATGACTTCGCAATCAAGGCCATCGGGCCAAGTGGCCGGGTCTGCGTTGGTCGCGTAATCAGCATTGGTGATGGCGCGCAACGTCAAGACTTCAGCACAAACATGAGGGTCAAGTAAGGGACAGTCGCCTGTCAGGCGCACCACGATATCTGCATTTTCTGCCCGTGCGGCAATTTCATAACGGCTGAGAACATCGTTTTCCGGCCCCCGGTAACATGAAACGTCATTCTCTTCACACCACAAGGAAATGGCATCGTCGGCTTCGTGAACAGATGTGGCAACGACAACTTGGTCAACACCGGAGATCCGTTTTGCTGCTTCTACAGGCCAAAAAATGACGGGCCGACCGCCCAATTCAGACAGCATTTTACCTGGGAAACGCGATGATCCCATGCGGGCTTGAATGATGGCGACGGTCGTCATTTTTAAAGAGTTGTCTTGGTGATCAGGATTTCAAATGAGCCACAAGGATGAGGACGTCGTCTTGTCCTTCGCGGTATGGAGAGCCCGCCCAGTCACTGTATGTTTCTATGTTGTCGAAATGGGAGCTCAGCAGGGTTCGTATGTCACTTTCACTGTAAATGTATAATGCTTCTTCCCTGCCGTCATCGAACGCTCCCGTGCGCGCAACAAACCGTTTTTGATGGCGCAGCATTGGTTTGTCACAATCCAATTCGTACTGCGACAGATAATATCTGAACGGGTCCGTATCGGGCAGCTCGGCCCATGTGCGATAGATGCGGTCATGGGCCTGTTGGCAACGCTGTTTGACGATTGGGTATTGGTAAAGTTCAAGCAGTAGGTGTCCGTCGGGCGTAATCGTTTCGGCCAGGGTCTTTATGACTTGTTTGCCATTTCCACTGCAAAGGGCCTCAAAATACCCGAAGGCCCCGGTAATGCAGGTAACGAGTTGCGATTTGTTATCGGTGACTTTCGCAGAGGGCTGGAGCAAATCATCTTGCCAAATGGTGACGTTCTTGAGACCACAGTCCATTACCCAGGTTTGTGCGAACGAAATCCGACTTTGCGCAATATCATAACCTGAAAGGCGCTCGATATCTTTGGCTAAGCTAATGAGTAGGCGACCGTTCCCGCAACACGCATCGCTGATAGAGGACAGCCCTGGAAACCGATCTTTGATAAAGGCAGCGTGCTCGACACTCTTTGCCAAGGCCCCGGAACGGTAAACATCAACATCCTGTTGTGAGGAAAAATTGTCGGGGTTTTCAATTCCTTCGTAAGGGTTCCATTTGCCGTTCATTGATCTATCAGATGTCCTGTCATTAATGTGATGCGGAGGCATACAATGCAGCACCTTGACTCAAGGTGCACGAGCGCTCAGTCCTTTGCGGGTGCTTAAAAGCGATATGCATCGGCATTCGGTTTTCTATTCGTATGGCACCGCATCGGGCGGGAGGCTTAGAAGCGTTTCGCGCACGCTACCGCAGGCCGGGTGAAAAGCTAAACATCAAGTTTGCCTTTCGTCTACAGCCTCATTTGGGGTGCAATGTTCATCACGCGAACACTGAAATCAAGCCTTTTTTTGGGGAATGGCTTGAATTGTGACCAAATACCGCAAGACCCTATACAAACTGGCCAAAATTTTGAAATTTGCCTTGAGAAACCCGCCAAATCGAGGAGGGTCTGCGCGGGAATTCCCTGTGATAAATAATTCTTCAAATTTGTGACCTCTGCGGATCGAAGCCGTAGCAAGTTCCGTGTTGGTCGATTGCACATGATCCAGACCATCGTTTTCATCGAGAAGGCTAAGTTGAAAGCCTTTGCAACCGCAGAGAATGTCACTGGGGCCTAACCACTGCTTGATGACAAAGACGAAAATATGTTCAGCGAAGCGGCTAGGACGGGGGCGAACGCCGAGGACCATCGGAACATTGTCGTCGATCAAAAGACGGTGAAAATGTTCCAGAATGGATGGATCATGTTCGCCGTCGGCATCAATGATCACCGCTGCGCGATAGTGTCGCCGTCGGACCTCATCAAAACCGGCACTCAGTGTGCGGTCGTAGCCCAAATTATGCTTGTTGGTAAGAACGGTTGCGCCTGCGGCTGTCGCGCGGACAGCGGTATCGTCAGTTGAACAATCGTTGACAACAAAAACATCTGCGTAGGCAACGGCAGTCTTGACCACGGAACCAATGGTTTCTTGTTCATTATAGGCCGGAATTACGACGGCTAGTGGATGTCCACCCATCGGATATGGTCCCCGGCTGTTAAGTTGTTGGTTAAAGTCCGCCCAAGCACATTTTCCATTTCGTACGGTGCAAGCCCGTCGGCGGGGCATGGACGCAAAACTTCAAGGTGCTCAGCTGTCAATACGGTGCCTTGGGCAAGATCTGTCCGGATGCGGATGGCACGGCGCTGGACAACGACCGTCGTGCGTTCGTTATCTTCGATGCGTTTGACGCCATCCCCGAGTGCAAGTTCGAGTTCACGCGTGCGATCCACCATATCACGCCAATTCGTTGGGTTCATGGCGAAGGCATGATCGGGTCCACTGCGTTCATTGTTGTCTGTAAAATGCTTTTCAACGACGCGAGCGCCCATAGCTACTGCGCCAAGCACGGCCGCGTGACCTGGGGTATGATCTGAAAGCCCCAAAACCATGCCGGGCCAATGGACCGCGAAGGCACGAAGCACATTGATATTTACATATCGGAAGTTTTCAAGGTTTCCCGTGTAATTCGTATTGCATTGCATCAGCACAATATTTTTGTTGTGCGCTAAGATGGTGTCTACAGCACGTTCGACATCTGCCATGTCCGCGGCGCCGGTTGCCAGAAGAACGGGTTTATTTTTTTTTGAAATATGGCGTAGAACATTCGGCCAGGTTATGTCGCCGGAACCAATTTTATATGCCGGTAAGTAGGGGTCCAATTCGTCAATGGCCGAGATGTCATACGGTGATGTCATAAAGTCGATATCTGCCTCACGACACGTTTCTACCAACGTGTTTGTCCAGTCCCGCGGGCATTGGTATTTTTCATAAACTTCGTAAACAGATTGCTGCCATTTTGATTGATGTGATGCACTGTCATTGAGAGTCTCGAAGCCTCGGGCGCTGACGATATCTTTCGCCAGAAAATGTTGAAATTTTGCACAATCCGCGCCAGCTTCTTTGGCTTTCCAAATTAAGTCTTTTGCGCGCTGAATATCCCCGTCATGATTGCTCGCGATATCGGCGATGAAGTATGTCGGAGCATGTATGGAGATTTCACATTGGTTGATGTGGAACTGAGTGTTGTAATTCATGATGAGCGTTTGTACTCCTCAGTTAAAGTCGAGACAACTTCTTGAAGGTTCGGCAGCTTTTTGTCTAACAACGTTTCGGCACGTGTGACATCCAGACCTAGACTATCGCCGCGTTTCGGGTAGAGCGTCGCTATGCTGGCGTCGCGGATATTCGTATCGCGAATATGCAGGCATGCGGCAGCGGCCTCAATGAATGTCTTTTTATCAACGACTTCGCAAGAAGCAAGGTTGAGTATTCCATCGATCTGTTTGGGAATTAGGTCGAACAAGGCACTTGCAAAGGAGCGGACATCAATTGTGGACGTGTAAGAATCAAAAAACGCATTTATTTGTTCGCCCTTAGTCAGGCTATTGAACATCCATTCTGCAAATGTGGGACGGTTTGCGTCGCCACGAAACCCAGTAATGTTTGTGCGTACCACCAAAGTGCCGGGTGCTGAAAGGGCGAAAGATTCACCAGCAAACTTGGTTCGGGCGTACTCGTTGACGAGCATCACTTCGTCATCCTCAGCGTGAGGGTGAGTGCCGTCTCCAGAGAAAAAATGATCCGTTGAAATATGCACCAATTGTATGTCTCTCGAGCGACAGACATTGGCGATGATATCAACGGCTCTGGCATTCGTCCTATAGGCAAGGTCTTTGTTCACTTCACAGAGCTTAAGATCAACAAGCGCAGCAGCATTGATGATGACATCGGGTGCAGCGAATGCGATGGCCTGTTCAAGCTTGGTGTCGTCAGTTATGTCAACGCAAAGATCGGCGTCTTGACGCGCGATGCCGGTCACGTCGACTCCGCGGCGAGAGGCCTCTGACATAAGCGCATGGCCAAGCATTCCGGAAGCTCCCGTTACGAGGTAACGCATTTCGAACCTCACCTAACCTTGAAGACAGGTTCGATCGCGGGGATACTCATGCGGTTCTCGACATCACCTTGAGCCACTTCCTTAGCCATGACCTCAAAGGTTTTGGCGTAGGCGGTGCGGACGTGATCCAAGCATGCGTCATCATGTGCATACGACAGGGCATGTGCATTGATAATGAGGACGCCATTTCGAATCATTTCACGTTGGAAAATCGTGCGAACGACCTCTTTGCGTGCTGCAGGATGATCTTTGAATATAATAAATTTGCACGATGGCCAGCCGCTGATGCCAAGAACGTCTGAAAGATTATGACTTTCTATGAGGCGCTCTACATCGGCAGCGAGCAGTTCTCCGCGCGCCTTGATGACATCAATGGCGTTTGTTGAGCGCATCTTATCGATCACCGCAATTGCGGCCGCTAGGGACAGAGCCTCTCCACCATATGTTCCAGAAAAGAAAATTTCTTCCATTTCGGCCATGACGGTCTCGTTGCCGACAATTGCGGAGATCGGCATACCGTTTCCAAGTGCTTTGCCGAACGCGGTTAAATCCGGAGTCACACCGAAAGCGGACTGAGCCCCGCCGAGGTCAAACCGGAAGCCAGTAATGACTTCATCGAAGACAAGAAGCGTTCCGTGTTTTTTGGTAAGTTCCCGTACACCTTCGAGAAAGCCTGGATCCGGATATGCGACATTCATGGGTTCCATAACCACCGCTGCAAATTCTCCGCGATGGTCATTGAGAAGGACATCCAAAGATGCGAGGTCATTGTATTTGAAGACGTGGGTCAGATCCCGAACGGTTTCTGGGATGCCTTTAAACCGGGTGGTGGTGCCGATGTACCAGTCTTGCCAGCCGTGATATCCACACACAGCAATACGTTCGCGTTTGGTATGCGCCCGTGCCAGGCGGACCGCAGCAGATGTTGCATCCGTACCATTTTTGCCAAAGCGAACTTTTTGTGCCGATGGGACGAGTTCAACCAAATATTCAGCCAGTTTGGCTTCAAGTTCCGTTGATAGGCTGAAGCTGATGCCTTTATCCAATTGGTTGCGTATAGCTTGGTCAACGTCCGGATCTCGGTATCCCAAAATCAAAGGGAACAAGCCGCCGATCATGTCGATATAGCAATTTCCATCCACATCCCAGACGCGGGCCCCTTCACCATGAGTGACGAACAGGGGGGAACTGTTCATGGGGAATTGTTGGGCTGATTTACTAAATGTCTGCGAGGCGAGCGGGATCGTTTTTTCAGCGCGCTTTTGCAAAGCGAAGCTGCGATCATAGCGGGGTTTTTCTAACGTAGACGGCGTGCTGGAATCTTGTCCTTGGGAGGCCTCAGGCAGTCCACACATGCGCCGAGCGCACAGAGCTTGCTCTAAAACTGACAGAGCTTCATCACCCGGGCATACCGGCTGTGCACGCTCCTGAATGCAATCGAGAAAGGCCTTGGCTTCTTCAAGATAATCATCGTCGTACGCACCGGGGAAATGGTCATTTTGAACGATGCTTCCATCAATAGAAGTTTTCGTCAAAGTCCGCGCATCAATGTCGAGGTGAAACGAACCGGTTTCGGTCGTTACATCGCAGGTGGACCGCCGTGGACGGCTGCAGTAATCGATGTGGATAGAAGATGCCGCGCTGGATTCGTGGGTGAGCAGAATATCTGCGCTGTCCTCAGACGTAATGTCCAAGAGCCCGCTTGTGAAGGCAGTGGCCCCCACAACCTGACCCTTTCCGAGGAGAAAGTTAGCAAGGTCGAGTTCATGGATGCGGTCGAAGATGATTCCGCCCGTTTCTGGACTGGCCGTGTAGCCAAGACGATAGTCTTGGCGCGGCCTCCAGTTTGGAAGGAAATCCGAGAAAACAATTTGGGCGCTGAGAATGCGTCCACTGGCATTGTTGTGAAGCGCATTTCTCAGCGCTACGACACCGGGGTGATGGCGCAGGTTAAGCGCGGCACACACAGTGATGTTTTTTTCGTTGGCAAGTTCCAGCAACATGGAGGCTTGCGGGAAATCATGACCTAATGGTTTTTCGACAAGGACGTGAACGCCGTGTTCTATGCAGGCATGTAAATCGTCCAGGTGACATGCATTGGGGCTGGCAATGACGGCGGCGACGGCACCACTTAAGGCCGATGACCGATCATGGCTTACCGCACCGCCAATTTGTTGCAAAAGCTTTTGGTTATCAGGGTTTGGATCGAAACCAACGACTGTTGCACCTAGGCTGATGAAATTGCGAGCGTGGCGCAACCCAATTGAACCCAAGCCCAAGATGGCTATTTGATTTGTCACCTAATATTGTCTCCAGCAGGTTTTGCAAATGACGCCATTCAATGTAAAAAAGTATTCTAATTAAATTTACATTGAGATTTTTTGTGAACCCAAGCGTAAGCAGGCTTGCATTGAGATGATCATCATGTTGATCACTCAGGGCTAGTGCTCGGACTCGACAGTGGTCATAAAATCCTTAAACCTGGATAAGTCCATCCAATCACTATTGTTGTCGCTTGAGTAGACAAAGCCTTCTTTTAGAGGGACGGCTCCATCGTAAGTTGGCTTGTTTTCCCAGAAAGAGAGTGACGGTTCGATGATGTAGCGGTCTTGCAGCTCAAAGGCATGGCGTGAGTCATCTGCGGTGATCATAATTTCATGAAGTTTCTCACCAGGACGGATGCCAACGATTTTGATTGGGAGCTCAGGTGCCATGGCGCGAGCTAGTTCCGTCATTTTCATGCTGGGGATTTTGGGGACGAACGTCTCACCGCCTTGCATCAGCTCCAGGCTGGACAAGACGAAATTTACGCCCTGCTCAAGGGTGATCCAGAATCGGGTCATGCGATCATCTGTGATTGGTAGAAATTCAGCTTTTTCGTCGATAAGTTTTTCAAAGAATGGAATGACGCTACCGCGTGAGCCCATAACATTTCCATACCGGACCACTGAAAACTGTGCGCCACCAGCACTTAAATGATTGGCTGCGACAAAAATTTTGTCGGAAGCTAATTTGCTTGCACCGTAGAGATTGAGCGGGCTTGCGGCCTTGTCTGTGGAGAGGGCGATGACCTTTTTAACGTCGCAACGAATTGCGGCTTTGACCACATTTTCAGCGCCGATCACATTCGTGTGGATGCATTCAAAGGGATTATATTCAGCCGCAGGGACATGCTTCAACGCTGCGGCATGGATGATGATGTCAATATTTCGCATCGCCATTTCTAGGCGGTCCAGGTCGCGCACGTCGCCAATGAAATAACGCATAGACTGCTCATGGTCACGAAAGTCCGGATCTTGTTGCATTTCGTACTGTTTCAACTCGTCACGAGAGAAGACAACAACCTTTTTCGGGTTGAAATGCTTGAAGACTGATCGGATGAAGGCGCGTCCGAATGAGCCGGTCCCGCCGGTCACAAGGATGCTCTTACCGTTAAGGTCAGGCCAGGGAGTGGTGAACGTTGATATGTTAGGAAGCATTTTGGGTTCTCTGATAATGTAAAAAGGGCTATGCACCGGTTGTTTGAAATCTTATGAGGGGGGAAGGTTTCCTGTGGGTGTGGCAGATTTCGTTTGCAGATGGGCACATTAGATTACTGTTTTTTCACGGGCATACCTTGATTTGTTCATAAAACCAATCATGGCCTAAAACGTTTGTTGTTACTCGACGTTCATTCGAAAGAAGCCGTTAAGCGTACGATATAGTCTACAGAGTGTTTTGTGCTTGATGCCATCAATTGCTCATTAAACTTGTGGATGGGATTTCGACTCGTATTGTACGACCCATGAGCTCAAGTAATACATGAATTCTGTTGTTAACGCTGTTGCCATCAAACAAACCGTCCATCTCTGCGAAGTGTCCGGATATAATTTGCACCTTTGAGCCGAGCTTTAAGGTGTCAGGTGCGCACAACTCAACAAGCCCGGAGACATTTTCCCGTCCATGAATAGCCTCAATCACCGAGTCACTTATGGGCGCAGGTTTATCACCTCTGCAAATTAACTGACTTAGCCCAATTGTTGATAGCAATGGTCGCCAGCGATCTTTCTCGATGTCCAAGCGAATGAAGAGGTAACGTGGAAAAAGTGGTGCAGTTATCCTTTGCGTTTTTCGAGCATGGCGACGCAGCTTAGAATAACGCGGAAGATAAGCGTTAAATCCCTGGTTGGTCAGGTGCGCCAAGGCTTGTAATTCTGCGTTGGCTTTGGTGTACCCAACATACCACTGTTGCATTTTAGGCCTCTCTTACTTTCTTAGATATACGAAGCAATTCGGGGGCTAAAACAGGTGTGTCTGGATATTGTGCGCAGAGAGTATCGTGCGCGGCTTGGGCATTATTTAAGTCAGCAAGCATAATTGCGTCGAACGCCCCTGCATCTTGATGGTTTTGGTATATAGGCCGACCATGGTAGCTCTGTTCGTTGGAATCTGTGGCGATGATGCCGATGATCTCAACATCAAATCGAGATGCGCAAAGGATGGCAATGTCTGTTAAATCGCTGATGGAATGAATGGTTATTCGCGATATGCCGCTTTCCTTGCATTGCAAGAGCAAGGCCTCGCACTGGCCGCGTGCCCGACGATAGAAGTGAAACGATGAGGTTAAGTATTGTGCCGTAAGCCGACTTTTTTCTGAAAAACCATCCGCAGTGAGGTAGTACGCATACCTGTTGCGGGGGATCTGTTGGACTTTTATGAGGCCTTTGCGAACGCAGCGTTTCAGGTACGCATTCGTAAGGCCCAATGCGATACCAAGCTCATTGGATAAGTTGCGCTGGGTAACTTCGTGATTGTCATGCACGGAGGATAAGACGCCAAGCGTGATTTCATCTTCATTTTTCATTGGGAAATTGGACATTATCTGTCGAACTTAATCTGTTGCGAGAAGCATCATTCGGCGCGCATACACAGCCGTTCACGTTTTGAACGCTGTGGGAGAGTATAACTTTCTATATGGTTGCGTCAAGCCTCAGGCGTGCCGAGGAAACGGTTCCGCATGCAAGATTGGCCAACAGGAAATCCATATATTTGAGGTACTTCATCTGTTCATCTGTATCCGCCCGTAAAATGGTCGGTACTGCTTTCCTATTGACGAACATGAAGGTTGGGGGCGGCGCAATTGTTTCGCGAGCCAAGCAGAATACAATAAACCGGCTTGCGTCAATTCGGGTCGAGGACGGCCTTGATCGTATCGACAACGCGCACAACATCACGATCAATCATGTCTGGATGAAGGGGGAGCGACAGGCATCGAGCATAATACTCATCCGCACCGGGAAAGCTTTGTTGGCCGTATAGCTCTTGATAGTAGGGCTGGTGGTGGACGGGAAGGTAGTGGACTTGGGAGCCAATGCCCATGTCCGACATTGACCGCATCACCTCGGCGCGGCTGATGCCGATCGCGTCGAAATCAATTAAAACAACGTAAAGGTGCCATCCAGGGCAGCCATTGTTCACACGTGTAAGTGGGCTGACATGCGGTGCCAGGGGAGATACAAGTTCATCATAAAGAGATACAAGTGCCTGCCTGCGTTTGACGAAACCATCCAGTTTGGACAATTGGCTACGGCCAAGGGCACAATTGATATCGCTGATTCTGTAATTGAAACCAAGGTCGTGCATTTCGTAGTACCAAGGGTTGAGGTCACCATTTTCATCTAAACCCAGGTTCTTGTTTTTGAGGTCTTGAGCCACGCGGACCATTCCATGGATGCGCAGGCTGGTAAGACGTTTGTATATTTCTTCATCGTTTGTGGTGACCACACCACCTTCGCCGGTGGTGATGGTTTTGACAGGATGTAGAGAGAATACGGCCATCTCGCTCATGGTGCATGAGCCTACAGCGGTCATGTGCCCCATGTCATCGAGTTGTCTTCCGCCCAATGCATGGCATGCGTCTTCAATGACTAAAATATCATGCTGTTGTGCGAGCTTGCGAATCGCGACCATATCCACGCATTGGCCAGCAAAATGGACCGGGATCACCGCCTTGACGTTACACGAGTTCTCTAGAGCCGCGCGAAAGGTTTCAGCGGTCATGAGGCCGGTATCTGGGGAGACATCACAAAACACAACATCCGCACCAACATATCGGGCCGCATTTGCTGAGGCTAGGAACGTCATTGTTGGCACAATGACCTGATCGCCTTCGTCCAATTGTAGCGCCATGGTCGCCAGATGTAAGCCCGCGGTGCCGCTGGAACAGGCCACCGCGTACTTAGCGCCCGTCACTTTGGCGAATTCTGCTTCAAAGTCGCTCACCGCTGGGCCTGTTGTCAGCCAATCGGATTTCAAAACATCAATTACGGCCTGCACATCTGCAGCATCAATGGATTGGCGACCATAAGAAAGTTGCGGAAGGGGGGCCATGTCTTTACGTGATATGCTGTGGTTGGCGCGGTTTTGCCCGGGCTTATGCGCAGACGCAACAAGCTTGTGGGTTTTTCCATGAGTGCCGGTCATAACGCAGTCGAGCCTTCTTGCTCTCATCCCTCACAAGGAAGAGGGGATTTTGAAAAAAATCAAAATGATCGTTTCTTGATCGCAATCAATACGTTACGTGAATCAAGGTGCGTCGTCAAGTTGAGGAGGGGCGGTGGGCTCATTGTTACAGCCGAAATGCAGAGTTTAAGTGCTTGGGAATCTAGGTGCAATTGGGGTATAGAAGGCCCAACTGGCAATTGGATTTATTCGCACCATGAGCAAAACCGTTCTCGTCACCGGCGGTGCCGGATATGTCGGCAGCCACGCTTGTAAAGCGCTGGCGGCGGCGGGTTATACGCCGGTCAGCTTCGACAATCTCAGCAACGGCCACGATTGGGCGGTCAAGTGGGGGCCGCTGGTTGTCGGCGACGTGCTCAACCCGGCTGATCTCGATGCGGCGTTTGAGGCCCATAAGCCCGATGCCGTGATGCACTTCGCCGCGCTGATCGAAGTGGGCGAATCCGTCAAACACCCAGAAATCTTTTATCGTACCAACGTCACCGGCACCTTGAACGTGTTGGAAGCGATGGGCCGTGCGGGCGTGCGCGACATGGTTTTTTCCAGCACCTGCGCAGTGCATGGCGATGTCGGCGATGCGTTGATCATGGAAACCTCGCCAATTGCACCGATCAGCCCTTACGCCAAAACCAAGGCGGTGGTGGAAAGCATGTTGGCGGACTTTTCCTCCGCCCATGGCCTGAGCGCCACGGCTTTGCGCTATTTCAACGCATCGGGCGCGGACGCTGACGGTGAGTTGGGCGAAGCGCATGATCCGGAAAGCCACTTGATCCCCATCGCCTGTCAGGCCGCATTGGGCCAGCGCGCGGGGATGTTCATCTACGGCGATGACTACGCCACACCGGATGGCACCTGCGTACGCGACTATATTCATGTGTCCGATTTGGCTGTGGCCCACGTCAAAGCCCTGGACCGGTTGCTGGCCGGGCAAGCAGAGGTGCAATCGGGCGTTGATGCCTTTTGCCTCGGCGGCGGTGTGGGCTCAAGTGTGAGGCAGGTTCTGGACACGGTCAAACGGGTGTCAGGTGTTGATTTTGCAGTGCAAATGCAAGCCCGCCGCCCCGGTGATGCACCGATGCTGGTGGCCGATGTCAGCAAGGCTCGCACGGTGTTGAACTGGTCTTTGGACCATAGCGGTCTCGACAGCATCGTCGCGACGGCCTGGAATTGGCACAAAAGCCAAGCCAAACGCTGATCAGGCGCTTGTGGGTAAGGGCAGAGTTCGCTAAAAGAAAGCCCAAGCAACGCAAGGCTTCGGGGCCTTTGCGGGCAAAATTGTTTATTTATTTTGGGGGGCTTTGATGAAAGTCGTACTTCTCGCCGGCGGGTTCGGAACTCGCATAGCTGAAGAATCCGATCTGCGCGCCAAGCCGATGGTTGAAATCGGCGGCATGCCGATCTTGTGGCACATCATGAAAATGTACGCCTCCCACGGCCTGACGGATTTTATCATCTGTCTGGGCTACAAGGGCTACATGATTAAAGAATACTTCGCCAACTACGTTTTGCACCGTTCCGACGTGACGGTGGATTTGGCGAAAAACGAAATCACCTATCATTCCACCGACGCCGAAGATTGGCGCGTGACGCTGGTCGATACCGGGTCGAATTCGATGACCGGCGGGCGGGTCAAACGGGTCGCGCCATATCTCGACAAGGACCAGCCGTTTTGCATGACCTACGGCGATGGCTTGTCGGACGTGGACATCAGCCAATTGATTGCCTTTCACAAAGAGCAAGGCCGCGACGCCACCGTCACGGTGGTGCGCCCGTCGGGGCGTTTCGGCGCGACCCAGCTGGACGGCAACCGGGTCAGCGCGTTCGTCGAAAAACCGGCGGGCGAGGGCGATTTCATCAACGGCGGCTTTTTTGTGTTGGAGCCCAACGTGCTTGACCGTATCGACGGCGACGACACCATTTGGGAGCGCGCGCCGCTGGAAGGCCTAGCCTCCGACGGTCAGCTGAGCGCTTTTCACCACGAAGGTTTCTGGCAGCCGATGGATACGCTGCGCGAAAAACGCATGCTCGAAGATCTGTGGGACAGCGGTTCTGCGCCGTGGAAGACTTGGGTTTGAGGGCAAGCGCATCATGAGCATCCGCATCACCCCTTCCTTTTGGTCTGGCAAGCGTATTCTGCTGACCGGTCACACGGGCTTTAAGGGGACATGGATGGCGCTGTGGTTGGAACACATGGGTGCTGAGGTTTTTGGTTTCGGCCTTGAACCGGATGCCGATCCGAGCTTGTTCAAACTGCTGTCGCCGTGGCCGGGTATTCGCTCTACCATCGGCGATGTGCGCGATGGCGCGGCGCTGCAGCGTGCGGTGGATGAGGCTGACCCCGAAATCGTCATTCATATGGCCGCCCAAGCGCTGGTGCGTCGATCATATCGCGAGCCACTGGACACGTTGTCGTCCAACATCATGGGCACGGCGAACCTGATGGAAGCGTTGCGCGGTGCGAACAATCTGGCGGTGGCGCTGATCGTCACCAGCGACAAGGTTTATCAAAACACCGATGATGGCGAAGCGTTCGCGGAAGACGCGCCGCTGGGTGGGGACGATCCCTATTCGGCGTCTAAAGCGTGCCAAGAAATCGTCACCCAATCTTGGGCGAAAAGCTATTTTAACGAACGCAACACGGTGATCGCCACCGCGCGTGCGGGCAACGTGATCGGGGGCGGCGACTTTTCCGAAGATCGCCTGATCCCCGACATTTACCGCGCCTTGGCAGGCGGCGAAAAGCTCACCCTGCGCAGTCCCGAGGCGACCCGGCCGTGGCAGCACGTGCTGGACTTGAATGCCGGGTATTTGATGTTTATCGAACGCTTGATGTCCAAGCCGGACACCACGCCACTGTCGATGAATTTCGGCCCGCCGCCAGGCCCCAGCGCCACGGTTGGCGCGATCACCGATAAGATGATGGCGGCGCTGGGTCACGATATGGACCCCAATGTTCAGCCGTCGAAGCTGAAAGAAAAGACTTTGCTGTCGGTGGATGCAGGGTTGGCCCGTGAAATCCTTGGCTGGTCGGCGCGCTTGGATGTGGACGACGCGGTGCGCATCACCGCCGATTGGTACGGGGCGTTTTTAAACGGTGCCGATGCGCGCGAACTGACCGCCCGCCAGTTGAAAGAGTATGGAGCCGAACTATGACGTCCCCTCTGTGCACCTGCCGGTTTTGCGGTTCCGACATCACCTTGAGCTTGGTCGATCTGGGCATGCAGCCGCCGTCCAACAGCTACCTTGCCAGCGCCGAAGCCGATGAAAAGACTTTTCCGCTGCACGCCGTGGTGTGTGAAGACTGCCATCTGGTGCAGTTGGCCGACGATGTTCCGGCGGATGAGATTTTTACCGCCGACTACGCGTACTTTTCATCCTATTCCGCCAGCTGGGTGGCGCATGCCCAGCACTACGCCGAAACCATGACCGAACGCTTTGGTCTGGGCGCAAACAGCAAAGTGGTCGAAATCGCCAGCAATGACGGTTACCTGTTGCAGCACTTCGTGGGTGCGGGTGTGCAGGTGTTGGGCGTCGATCCAGCGGCGGGCTGTGCCGAAGCCGCGCGCAAAAAGGGCGTCGCCACCGAGGTTGCGTTTTTCAACGCCGAAACCGCGACGCGCCTGAAAGCCGAAGGCCACGGCGCGGACTTGATGGCGGCGAACAACGTGCTCGCCCACGTGCCCGACATCCGTGGCTTCGTCGAAGGCTTTGCGATTTTGCTCAACGACGACGGCGCGATGACGGTGGAATTCCCACATCTTCTGAACCTGCTGGCTCTGGTGCAACTCGACACCATCTATCACGAGCATTATTCGTATCTGTCGTTGTTGGCGGTGGAACGGATTTTTGGCGAGTGTGGATTAAAAGTGTTCGACGTCGAAGAGCTGTCCACCCACGGCGGTTCGCTCAGGGTGTTTGCGTGCAAAGAAAGCAGTACCGCGCATCCGGAGATGGCGGCGCTGGCGGCGATGCGTGAAACTGAACGCGCCGCCGGTCTGCACGACCGCGCGACCTATGAAGGCTTCGAAGCCAAATGCGAAAGCGTGCGCGAAGGCCTGTTGGCGTTCTTGGACGCGGCGGCATTGGACGGCAAGACGGTGGCAGCGTACGGCGCGGCGGCGAAAGGCAACACGCTGTTGAACTACGCCGATGTCGGCGCAGATCAAATCGAGTTCGTGTGCGACGGCAACCCCGCCAAGCAAGACAAGTACCTGCCCGGCAGCCGCATCCCCATTTTGGCGCCCGATCACATCGACAGCGCCAAGCCCGACTACGTGCTCATCTTGCCGTGGAACATCCGCGCCGAAGTCTCCGAACAGCTCAAACACATCCGCGACTGGAATGGGAAATTCGTTGTCGCCGTGCCACAAATTGAGGTGTGGAGATGAAGATAACCCCGCTGAATGTCGAAGGCGTCGCGCTCATTGAAATTGAGACGTTTGCCGATGAACGGGGTTTTTTCGCACGCAGCTTTTGCGAACAGGAATTTGCCGACGCAGGCCTAACGTTCAATGTGGTGCAGAGCAATCTGTCGCAAAACATCAAAAAGGGCACGCTACGCGGCCTGCACTTTCAAGCCCAACCCAAGTCCGATCCTAAGTTGGTAAGCTGCATCAACGGCGCGATCTTCGACGTGGTGGTGGATGTGCGCGAAGGCTCGCCCACCTATTGCCAGTGGTCCGGTGTCGAACTGACGGCAGACAATCACAAATCTTTGTTCGTGCCGCCCGGTTGCGCGCATGGCTTTATCACGCTGACCGATGATGCTTTGGTGCATTACCAGATGGGCGAGACGTTTGTCGCCGACTTGGCGCGGGGTGTGCGCTGGAACGATCCGGCCTTTGGCGTTGAATGGCCGATGGACCCCATCGTCATTTCGGATCGTGACGCAACGTATCCCGACTTCAAAGGTGACGCATGACCCGGGTGCTGGTCACCGGGGCGACCGGCTTGATCGGCAAACACGCCATCGCCGCGTTGGTGGCCCATGGGCATGACGTTCACGGCGTTGCGCGCACGCCGCCAAAAACCTCACCGCCTGGGGTAAAGTGGCACAGCTGCGATCTGTTGAGCGATGGTGCACCAGAGAAACTCGCAACTGAGGTTCAAGCCACTCACCTATTGCATTTGGCGTGGGTGACGGAACACGGCCAGTTCTGGGCAGCGGAGAAAAACCACGACTGGCAGGCAGCCTCTCAGCGCTTGATCGAAGCCTTTCAGGGCCACGGCGGCAAGCGCGTGGTGATGGCCGGCTCGTGCGCCGAATACGACTGGACCGAATTGGGCGACGGGGTGTGCCGGGAAAACCAAACGCCGTTGAAACCCCATACCCTGTACGGCCAGTGCAAGCTTGAATTTTCCCAATGGCTCGCATCCTTTGCAGCCGAGAAGGGTCTAAGCCAAGCCTGGGGGCGGGTATTTTTGCTATACGGTGTGGGCGAAAATCAAAACCGTCTGGTGCCGTCGATTGTTTTGGCGTTGAACGCAGGGTATGAGGCCAAGTGCTCATCCGGCGTTCAAGTGCGCGATTTCATGGCGGCGCGTGACGTCGGCTGGGGCTTCAGTGCTTTGTTGATGAGTGATGTCGAGGGTGCAGTCAACGTCGCCAGTGGCGAGCCGCACACCATTGGCGAGGTCGCGAACGCATTAGGTGAGTTTTCCGGCCATCCCGAATTGGTGCAGTTGGGGGCATTTCCCGATCGCCCCGACGACCCGCCGGTGTTGGTCGCGGACGCAACCCGGTTGCGCACAGAAGTCGGTTTCGCCCCCGCATTGGGCTTTCGCGCGGCGTTGAAACAAGCTTATGATCAAATCCGGCAAGGAACGGTTGGATGAGCAAGCTAATTCGCAAACTGAAAAGACTGCTGGGCGGCAGGCGCAGTCGCGACATCTTGCCCGATTATGTGCAATTGGGGCGCGGCACGTATGGCCTGGATCGCAATGCTTTCCAAGGGCTGTCGCCGGATGCGCCGATCTCTATCGGTAACTTTTGCTCGTTCGGTTTCGGTGTGGTGATTTTTTCCAAGGCCGATCATGCGCTCGATTTGCCATCCACCTATCCGTTGCGCACCAAGCTGCTACATCCCGAACGCGGTGATCAAGATGCGTTCAGCAAGGGTGGCGTCACCATCGGTCACGATGTGTGGGTCGGCGCGCGCGCAATGATTTTGAGCGGTGTGACCATCGGCAACGGTGCGGTGATCGGTGCGGGCGCGGTGGTCGCTAAGGACGTGCCAGCGTATGGCGTCGCCGTCGGAAATCCAGCCAATATCGTTAAGCATCGTTTTTCCGATGAGCAGATCGCCGCGCTGCAACAGATCAAGTGGTGGGATTGGCCGGATGATAAAATCCGGTCGTTCGAGGCGCAGTTTTATGGCGACATAGACGCCTTCATCAAAGCGGCGCAAATGTCATGAACCATCGTTTGTCCGCGTTGATCGTCTTGGTTCTGTGTCAGGTTGGCATGGCGGGGGTGACGGCGCAGGCGGCGGATGATCGGCTGACCTTCACCATGCCCATCGCGTGCACATTGGGCACGGATTGCTGGATCCCCAATTACGTCGACTTGAAACCGGGTAAAGGGGCCGTGGATTACATGTGCGGTGACGCCAGTTACGATGCACCGCCGGGCGATCAGCACAAAGGCACCGATTTTGCGGTGCGCGATATGGCGGTGGTGCGTCAGGGCGTCGCTGTCTTGGCGGCTGCGCCTGGACACGTCGTCGGTGTTCGTGATGGGATGGCAGATGTCGGCGGCACTGTCCGCAATCGAGAATGCGGAAATGGGGTGCGCATCCAGCACGATAATGGTCTCACCACCCAATATTGCCACATGCGCCAAAACAGCATTTTGCCCAAACCGGGAGAGCGTGTTGAACTTGGCCAGCGGTTGGGCTTGGTCGGTCTTTCCGGCCAGACGATTTTCCCCCATTTGCATTTTCAGGTGGAACGGGGCAAGGAAATCATTGGTCCCTTTGCCGGTCTGGACCGCAAAAAACAATGTGGCGTTGGCGCGAAAACGTTGTGGGATGCGCAAACGCTGGCGCAACTGCCGTATCAACCCACCGCGATTTACAATGCAGGCTTTGCGCCACAAAAGCCGGACCCTGCATTCGTTCGGGACGGGCGATACCAAGACCGGATGTTCGATGCGAGCGCTAAGGCAATGGTCGCGTGGGCCGAGTTTTTCAGAGTCCGTGATGGCGATGAGATCACGATTGCGATCAGCGATCCTACGGGGTCTCAAATTCACAATCAGCACATTGTTATTAAGGCTAAAAAAGCCCGCTATTTTGCGTTCAGCGGATTGCGCTTGAAGGCCGCCAAATGGCGTTCGGGAACGTACCGGGCCGAGATTGCGCTGACCCGTAAAGATCAACGGTTCTCCGTGATGCGCCAAGTCGAAGTGCGCTAAAGGGTATTGAGTTCTTAAAGGTCTATTTTATGTCAGCCGTTGTTGTTGAAGCCACGGATCAAAATATTGCCAAAGCCGCTCAAATCATTCGTGATGGCGGTGTCGTTGTGTGCCCGAGTGACACCAACTTGGCTCTGACACTTAATCCTTGGATTGATGATGCCGTGGAACGAGCCTTTGCCATTAAACAACGCCCTGCGGATCAACCTTTGACACTGTTTGTCGAAAAATCTGAGGACTGGTGTCTGTATGGGCATGTGGATGATGAGACGACGGTTGAAGCGTTCGTTGAGGCTTTTGGCCAGGGCCACTGAATATCATTTTACCAAAAACGGATAAGGTTCCAGAAGCCGCATTGAAAGGTTCAGGCACGGTTTCTATTGGCTGCCTTTCAAACAGCACACCGCGTCGACTGATCGCCGATGTTGGTTTTGCCGTTGCCATGACATCGGCGAACTTATCAGGTCAAGCCGATGGCATTTTGGTTGATTTGGATCTCGCTGTTGAGCAGATCGGTGATGTCGTGGATATGGTGCTGACCGGTGAAGCCAACAATACAACCAAGTCCAGCACAATCATCAGCTTGGCGGGGCGACCCCAAATATTGCGCCATGGAGATATCACTCAAGCGCAAATGAATGATGTGATGGAGGTCTTTGCTTGATGGGTTTCACCTCGATAGATCAGAGCTCAGCACGGCCGTAGTTTTGCAGTGGTCACTCACGACACAATGGTTAGCTCAACAAAAAACCCAGACCTTTAAGGTCTGGGTTTTTATGGTGGGCACGACTGGGATTGAACCAGTGACCCCTCCCGTGTGAAGGGAGTGCTCTCCCGCTGAGCTACGCGCCCGATTGTTTCGGTCCCGGCGGTATAAGGCCCTGGGTTTCGCCTGTCAAGCGGGCTTTCGGGCTGGCTTTCGGGGCGCGATACAGGGCGGCGGGCGAAACAGCGCCTTAGGCGAGGTTCGCCAACGCGTTTTCCAGGTCCGAGAAATGGTTGATCACGGCTTCGGCACCCAATTCGTTCACGGGGATTTTGGTGTAGCCGTGGCTGAGCAGCACAACCGGCAGGCCTGCCGCGTGCGAAGCTTGCACGTCGTTGCCATTGTCGCCGACCATCGCCGATTCGGACGGTTCGACACCCATTTTTTCCAGTGCCGCCAGCAAGTGGCGCGGATCGGGTTTTTTGATGCCGGGCAGGGTGTCGCCGCCGATAACCACGTCGAAATATTCGGCCAAGCCCAGTTTGGACAGGATTTCCATGGTCGCGCCGTACGGTTTGTTGGTGCAAATCGACAGTTTGATGCCCATGGCTTGAAGCTTTTTCAAGATATCCACAGCGCCTTCGAACGCCACCGTCAGTTCGGCGGAACGCGGCTCGTAGTCCTTGATGAAGGCCGCGACGTGCTTTTGGAACTCGTCTTCGGGCGGAATCTCGCCGGTGGCCTCAAAACAACGCTCAACCAGTTTCGGTACACCGTCGCCGATCATCAGTTGAACTTCCTCTACGCTAACCTCGCGTCGGCCTAAAGGAACCAGCATGCGGTTGCCTGCGGCTTGCAGATCGGGGGCGCTGTCGATAAGGGTCCCGTCGAGGTCGAAGATCAGGGCGCTGATGGCCCCCAATTTTTGTGCATTCATAATGAAATAATCCGTAGTAATCTTTGACTTGGCGGGGAGGCCCAGCATGTGGCACTTTGCGCCCCATACAAAATGGTCGAAAACTTCCCCGATATGTAGGTGGGTTAACACGGATGTCAAATAAGAAAACTGCCGCCATCGTCCTCGCCGCCGGTCTCGGCACGCGTATGCGGTCCGAAAAGCCCAAGGTTATGCACCCGGTGGCGGGCCATCCGATGGTCAATCACCTGTTGGACACCTTGGCTAAATTGGACCTGGAAAAGGTCGTGGTGGTGGTCGGCCCGGATATGCCCGAACTGGAAGCCGCCGTGGCCCCACACCAAACCGCCGTTCAGTATGAGCGTCTGGGCACCGGCGACGCGGTCAAAGCGGGCATGGACGCGCTGGGCGCGTTTAACGGCAACGTTCTTGTGCTGTACGGCGACAGCCCGTTGATCACTGAACAAACCTTAAATGGCATGCTTGAGGCCCGCCAACCGGTGGAGGGGCGTTTCTCGCCGACCGTGGTGGTGCTGGGCTTTATGCCGGGCGACCCGGGCGCCTATGGGCGCTTGCTGGTGGACGAAGAAGACGGCGACCTGCTCGCCATTGTCGAAGCCAACGATGCCACGCCCGAAGAACTGGACATTCCGCTGTGCAATTCCGGGGTGATGTGTTTTGACGGCGAATTTTTACCGTCGTTGTTGTCGCGGTTGAGCAATGACAACGCCAAGGGCGAATATTACCTCACCGATTGCGTCGGCTTGGCGCGCGAAGACGGCTTCAACTGCGCGGTGGTCGAAGGCGACGAAGAAGAGCTCATCGGGGTGAATTCGCGTATCGAGTTGGCGCTGGTCGAAACCATCGCCCAAGACCGCTTGCGTGAAAAGGCCATGAAAGGCGGCGCGACCTTGATCGATCCGTCCACGGTGTATTTTTCCCACGATACCCGCATCGGCAAAGAGGTGCTGATCGAGCCCAACGTGTTCTTCGGTCCCGGCGTTACGGTCGGCAACAATGTGCACATCAAAGCCTATTGCCATTTTGAAGGGACAAACATCGACGCCAACGCCATCATCGGCCCGTTTGCCCGCCTACGGCCCGGCACCACCTTGGGCGATGGTGCACGGGTCGGCAACTTTGTCGAAATCAAAAATGCAGATGTCGATGCGGGCGGCAAGGTCAATCATCTGACCTATATCGGTGACGCTCATGTCGGTGCGGGGGCCAACATCGGTGCTGGCACCATCACCTGCAATTACGATGGCTATTTGAAATCTAAGACCGTGATCGGGGCGGGTGCGTTTATTGGGTCCAACACCGCGTTGGTGGCACCGGTGAACGTTGGCGAGGGGGCCATTGTCGGCGCGGGGTCGACCATCACCCGCGACGTCGGTGAAAACGACATCGTCACCACCCGTGCGGAACAAAAAAACGCTCGTGGCGCAGCGGAGCGTTATCGCGTTCGTAAGCAATCCGAAAAAGACCAGAAAACGAAAGACTGAGCCCGGCACATGTGCGGAATCATTGGCATCATCGGTAAAAACACGGCAACCCCTCAAATTGTCGAGGGGTTGAGGCGTCTGGAATATCGCGGTTACGATTCCGCTGGCATCGCGACATTGGTGGATGGCGGCATCGATCGCCGTCGCGCCGAAGGCAAGCTCAAGAATCTTGAAGCGGTGTTGCAAGAAAGCCCTTTGAACGGAGACGTTGGCATCGGCCACACCCGCTGGGCCACCCACGGCATCCCCAACGAAGCCAACGCCCATCCGCACATCACTGAGCGCGTCGCGATGGTGCACAACGGCATCATCGAGAACTTTCAAGAATTGAAAGAAGAGCTTACCGCCAAGGGTCACGTTTTTGCATCTGATACTGATACCGAAGCGGTGGTGCATCTGATCACCGCATACTTGGAAGAAGGCCTGCCGCCCAAAGACGCGACCGCCAAGGCGCTGGACCGTTTGCACGGTGCGTTTGCGCTGGCGATCATTTTCGCCGGTGAGCACGATTTGATGATCGGCGCGCGGCGCGGCAGTCCGTTGGCCATCGGCGTGGGTGAGGGGGAGATGTATCTGGGCTCCGACGCCATCGCGCTTTCGCACCTCACCAATAAAGTCATGTACATCGAAGACGGCGATTGGGCGGTGCTCAGCCAAGAAGGAGTGGAAGTCTTTAACGCTGCCGGTGACGCCGTTGAACGCCCGGTGCGGATCAGCGATTTGTCCAACGCATCGGTGGGCAAAGGCGGCTATCGTCACTTCATGCTCAAAGAAATCTACGAACAACCCCAAGTCATCGGCGACACCCTTTCGGGTTTCATCAATCCGGCTGATCGCACCATCACCATGCCCGAACTGCCGTTCGATTTGGCGGGGGTTACGCGTTTGACCTTAATCGCGTGCGGCACGTCGTATTATGCGTGCCAGACGGCGCGCTATTGGATTGAAAAACTGGCGCGCATTCCGGTCGAGGTCGATGTTGCGTCGGAATTTCGTTACCGCGACGCGCCGTTGCCTGAGGGCGGCGCGGCGCTGTTCGTGTCGCAATCGGGCGAAACGGCAGATACCTTGGCGGCGTTGCGTCATGCCCGCGACAAGGGCCAACACATTCTCAGCATCGTCAACGTGCCCGACAGCACCATCAGTCGCGAAAGCGACGGTACGTTGCTGACCTATGCGGGACCCGAAGTCGGCGTTGCCTCGACCAAAGCGTTCACCACCCAGTTGGTGGTGCTGGCGTGTCTTGCCGTTGCCATGGGCCGCGCCAAAGGCACGATCGAACACGATTGCGAAGCGCGCTTGGTCGAAGCCTTGATCGAAGTCCCGGCCATCGCGGCGGACGTGCTGAACCATGACGAACGGCTTAAGGAGTTGGCCGCCGAAGTCGCCGAAGCACGCGACGTGCTGTATCTGGGCCGGGGCAGCAACTTCCCCATCGCCATGGAAGGCGCGCTGAAGCTCAAAGAGGTCAGCTACATCCACGCCGAAGGCTACGCGGCGGGCGAAATGAAGCACGGCCCGATCGCCTTGATCGACGAAAACGTGCCGGTGATCGTGATCGCGCCAACGGACGAGCTGTTTGAAAAAACCGCTTCGAACATGCAAGAGGTCATCGCGCGCGGCGGTCGGGTGATTTTCTTGTCCGACGTGCCGGGTGCACAAAAGCTCGGCAAGCTCGCCGCCGCAACCATTGCGCTGCCCGAAGTCGACCCGTTCGTCGCCCCGATCTTGTACGCCATCCCGGTGCAGCTGTTGGCCTACCACACCGCATGCATCAAAGGCACCGACGTGGACCAACCGCGCAACCTGGCGAAATCGGTAACGGTTGAATAACCCATCCTCTCTATGCTGATGTGATGAGCAGCTTCGTTTATATCCTCGGCAGTACCGGTGCTGGCGGTCCGCGCACGTATGTGGGCTGGACCACCGATTTGGATGCACGCCTCAGAACCCATAATGCCGGTAAAGGCGCCAAGTCGACGCGCGGGCGGTTTTGGGTGCTGTTGTACGCCGAACGCTACGTCAATCGCGGCGAAGCGATGAGCCGGGAATGGTACCTCAAGCGGGATCGCAAATTGCGTCGAGGGCTTCTGGATGTCGTTCTATCTTAGCGTTTGTGTCTAAAAGATATCCTCTGTTGGTTAGGACTTACCTAGAACAAGACCAGAAGGCCGTGGTGGCGATAGGCTACCAAATGCAGTATTGGATTGGTTCGCGCTAAGGTGTGCGAGTCGGCTTCAAAACCTTGAGGGACAACATGCGCCGCTTGGTTCAGTTGGAGTGTCTGGCGGCGACTTCTCTATAGGAATTCAGGCGTGATTTCGCCTGATAGGAGGCGCTGAGCAATTGCCCCGCGAGGAAGCCTTAGGAGTTATTGTCAAATATCTTCCCGACGAGCCTAAAATGGCCTAGTTTTTGCTCAACAGGCTATTGTGCGAAGTGCGTTGTTGTGTGGTCGTGCCGATTTTAGGGATTAGCTGGGAAATGTCTGATAAAATAATAACGTATATGAAAAACCCATATTTTTATATATTTAGTGTTAGTGTATTTATTTCAGTGCCCGCTACTATTTGGGTGTTTCCTGATTTTGAAGATTTGCATACAACTATACTATCAACATTCTCATTTACTGAATCACTATGGGCTGGCGAATACCCATTTTGGAATGCGTATCTTGGCTTCGGCACGCCCTTGCCTCTGAGTAATTCACTTTTCCCACATCCGCTGTCTGTCTTTTTCTGGCCTGAAACTTTGTGGTTTATGTTCGGGATGTTCATATTTGTGCAAATTTTTATCGCCACCTCGTGTATTTACTTGAGTATCCGTAGAATGGGTGCCGCGACATTTCCTGCAGGAATAGGGGCGGTGAGCTATGCCATGTGTGCGGCAACCACCTATCCTATTTTTATTAAATTTATTCCAGTATATGTGTTGTCATGGACTTTAATACCTTGCATCATTTATTTAATAATTTTGATTTCTGAAGAAAAATATTGGTCTCTGTCGTCATTTTTTAAGTCATTGCTTCTTGGAGCTATTACCGGACTATTTTTGTTAACAGGGCATATCGGCACAACGAGTGGATTTTCAGTTCCTGTTATTCTGTTCTCGGCAGTGATTGTTGTTAAAAATCCACGAATTTTACCGTTTTTGCTTTTTGCAAGCCTTGTAGCTCTAATCATATCTGTTGATAAACTATATTTGTTGTGGACTGAAGTTCAATTATCTATTTCAGTAATACCAGAACAAGCACGTGTTATTGTGAATGAAGATTTTGGTTATTTTAGTTTTTGGTCTCTTTTTTACAAACCTTTTGTTCCAACATTTTCTCTTACGGAATTCATTTTACGCAATGTACGGTTTGGAGGTGTATCTGAGCCAATTTGGCGCGAGCTCTTGTTTTTCGGCCCGCCATTTGTGGTGTTGGCCTTAACAGCAACGGTTATTCGTTATCGTATACGTTTGTGGTATTGGGCGATTTTGTCGGTGGTCGTATTCTCATTGGCAATGATGTTCGTGCCAATTTCAGTTTATGAATATCAGCGTGTAATTACTGGGAACATTTTCTTTGTTCCAAACTTTATCTTGTTTTCTATATTGTTGGCATCTCTAACATTAGATGAAATTTCAAGGCGAAAACAAGGACGCACTCGCCTTTTCTATCAGTTTATTGGGGTGCTTCAGGTTGCGTGTTTGATACTTGGCGTGCTGCCCAATATGGTTGCGGGGGTAAAGGTCGCATGGTGGCTAGGACATGTTGAAGTCTTGCAAGGCGCCAAGCCGTATGCCGATTACCTAAAAGCAAATCGCAGTTTTGTAACATCGCGCGTGTATCTATCGCCAGATGTCGAAAGCCATGGCCCTAGATCCATCGCAAATTGGGCTGGGGAAGCGAACAATGTCTTGTCAATTTTGAAGGTTGCGCAATTGCAAGGGTATTTTAAACCCACAGCAATGGAGGCGTTTGAACCAGATAATAACCTAGGGGCGAGCCAAGTTCACGGCAGTGCGAACGTCTTGCTCAACAAAGGTCTTTTAGATGCATTTGGTGTCGAATTTATTTTGTGTTTTGAGGATGAAAAGTGGGCGCCTGGATTGCAAGTCATTCAAGGCCTTAGCCCTGAATTGAATTATGTGTCGTCGGGTGGGAAGAAGTTATTGCTATTGCGCAACCCCGACGCCTTGCCACTTGCCTATGCGCTCGACAAGGAAGCAAGCGACATTGACTTACCCATTCGACTCAATTGCGGGCACAACGGTTTAATGTGTCGTGATTATTCAGATGTGGTGGGGACATCGGATGCGTCTGTGGTCGATGAAATAAGTGTAACCCCCGCTGGAAAAATCCGCATCACCCTCACCAAACGAGAGACAGAGACTGTTCTCTTGGTGACACAATTGTATCGTGATGGCTGGAGTGGAATGACAGATACGGGGGTGCCGTTGGAAATTCAACAAGCTTTCGGCGGATTTTTGGAGGTAAAAGTTCCGGCCTCTACTCGGGAAATTGAAATCTCGTATAAGCCGGAATTGCGAATGCTATTGGTTGCGGTACAGAATTTTTTCTGGTTCGGCGGGGTGCTATGTCTTGTCTTGATGGTGTTCTCCCGCCGCATTCGCATGCAATTGAAGGGGGCATTCGCGCTGCCCAAGGAAGAGGTGTCTGAAGCGGTGCTCGGCCCGTCGCTTGTGTCGGTTTTGAGCAATCGCCAAGCCCAGAAAGTAACCTTATTTTGGTTTTTGGTGGGCTTCGGTGGGTACGCTTTGGGCGTAGGCGCCTATAAGGCGATGCTATCGGTTGCCGGAAATTTAATTTGGGCAGAATCAGTTTTCTTTCTGATTATCACTCTTACGTTTGGAGTTGCACTGCAACGCATTTGGAAGGGGCTATCGGCGCAAGCCAGGTGATTGTAATGTGTGGGCAGCTCCGATAATGCAAGATACAAATCAAATTTGATGGCTACAGAAAGAGCCGTTATGTATTCGGCCTGTTTGCGTGGTGTTTCTGACCGCTGGCCGCGTCTCCATAGGAATTCAGAAGTGACCCCGCCTGGTAGGGCTGGCACGGAGAAATCACCCTGTTGCCCGCTGGTGAATATTGTCAAAGATCTTCCCGACGGACCTGAAATGGCCTAGCTATCGCTTAACAGGCGATTGTTTAAAGTGCCCAGATATGCCAATCAACGGCTTGATAAATTAGAGCTTTATTACTTGTTGAGGCCCGCTTGTCGGGCTTGGCCTTTGAGGCTCCAGCGGCTTTTGATATAGCTCAACACCGCCCAAATCTCATAGTCTGACAGGCTGTCAGCAAAGCCCGGCATGGCGCTTTTGAAGCTCGGCGGTGCGACCCCGGCCCCACCCAGTTTGGTGTACTTGAACAGCAACTGATCGTCGTGATGCCAGGTGTGGCCGCTATCGTCGTGGGGCGGCGCGGGCAGGGTGCCGTCGGCTTTGACTTCGCGCCAGTTGGGCTCACCGCTGAGATCAGCTTGATGGCATGCGGCGCAATTTTCCGCATAGAGCTTTTCGCCCAGTGCGACGGCTTCGGTGTTGGTGGCATCGGCGCGATCCAGGCTGTCGCCGCACGCACTGAGCACCAAGGCGGTGGCGATGGACATGAAAGGTAAGCGTAGAGCGTTCATGGTCGATCTTCTTTTCAGGTTGGTTTTCAGGCGACACGAATAACAGAAGTCATGCCGCCTTGAACGTGGGCCAGCACATGACAATGAAATAGCCAGTCGCCGGGATTGTCGGCGACCAAAGCGATTTGCGCTGTGCCGCGCCCGTTCAGCAATACCGTGTCGGCCCACGGTGTGTGGGGCACAGGTGCGCCATCTTGCGACAGGATGCGGAACGCATGGCCGTGCAAATGCATGGGATGGGGGAATACGGTTTCGTTTTTAACCGTGATGATGTGGCTTTTGCCCAAGGCAAAGTTCAGCATTGGGGCCATCGCCGTGGTGTGCGCGGCGACCCCATTGATCGCCCAGATGCGCATGTCCTGAACCAATTCGTCGAGGGGCAGATATTTGCCCTTATAAACGGCCCCTTGCATTGCCCCCATGGCCCCACCGGAAATGGTGATGTCGTGATGTTCGGCATTGTTCAAATCCGGTTCAGCCAACGGGTTGGCGGCAAGCGATGGCACTGGGCCGGGGGATGTTGTGCGCACCGGTGTGCCGGCGTCATAAACAATTTCTTGAAAGACGGTTGCTTCATCTTGATACACAGCGTCAACGATGCGGTGGCGCGACCCGGCCTCGCCGGTGCAATCCAAAATAATATCGGCGCGCTGACCGGGGGCGAGCAGCACCATGCCGCCCAATGGCTCATGTGGTGTGACCGGCTGGCCATCGATAGCGATCACTTGAACGTCGTGTCCTTCAAAGTTGAGGCCGAAGATACGTGCGTTGGCGACGTTGATCAGGCGCAGCCGGATGCGTTCATTTTTGCGCACCTTTAAGGGTTCGGGCATGTGCCCGTTGACGGTTATGAAGTTGCCGGACCGTCCGCCGTGGCTGATGTCCATGCCGCGCTGAAAATCGTCGCGGATCGAGCCATCGCGATTTAAGCGCCAGTCATCCAGCACCCACACTTCATCGCGGTCGACCTCGGGCGGATTGGCTTCTTCGACAATCAACGCGCCATGTAGGCCGCGCCCGACTTGTTCGGAACTGTTGACGTGGGGGTGATACCAATAGGTCCCGGCATCCGGCACCGTGAAATCATAAAGGAACGCTTCACCCGGCTGAACCGGCGCTTGGGTGACGTTCGGCACACCGTCCATGGCGTGCGGGATGCGCAGGCCGTGCCAGTGCACGGTGGTCGGTTGGTCCAAATCGTTTTGCAGCATCACGCGTAACCGTTCGCCTTGTTTGACGCGCAAAACCGGGCCGGGGTTTTGGCCCGAATATGCCCACGTCGGGGTCAGGGGCCAATCGCTGGGCAGAATTTGCGATGCATGTGGCGCGGCGCGTAGGACGGTGTTGGGGGTGGCGCTTGATATGCGCGGGGCCAATGTCGAAACGGCCAACGCGCCGCCGCTCAACAGCAGTTGACGACGTGACAATGCAGATGTTTTCGAAAATGTTTTCATATGGCGAACCTAAACGTTCCAGAAGCTGGAAGCTCAAGCGGTAATGATGCTCGAGAATGTTAAATATTAAGTTCTACGTATAAATGGTGGTGATTGTGAGCCGAGCGTGGTTAACAGACCCATCCTGCAAGGCTATACTGCGGCGCAAATTCAGATTTAACCTCCCCGGAGATGTTCTATGGACTTGAAAGACACAGCCCTTTTTCGCCAACAAGCCTATATCGATGGCGCATGGGTCGATGCCGACACCGCCAAGACCTTTGACGTGACCAACCCGGCGAACGGCGACGTGCTGGGTGTTGTGCCCGAAATGGGTCGAACGGAAACCGCGCGCGCCATCGCCGCCGCCGAAGTCGCACTGCCCGCGTGGCGCGCCAAGACCGCCAAGGCGCGCGCCGGGATTTTGAAAAAGTGGTTCGATCTGGTGATGGAAAACCAAGAAGACTTGGCCCGCCTGATGACCGCCGAACAAGGCAAACCGCTGGCTGAAGCGCGCGGTGAAGTCGTCTACGGGGCGTCTTTTATCGAATGGTTCGCCGAAGAAGCCAAACGCCTGTACGGCGAAACCGTGCCGACCAACGCGCCGGACCGCCGTATCCAGGTGATCAAGCAGCCCATCGGCGTGGTGGCGTCGATCACGCCGTGGAACTTCCCCATTGCGATGATCACCCGCAAATGCGCGCCGGCGATGGCGGCGGGCTGCACCGTGGTGGCAAAGCCGGCCGAAGACACGCCGTACTCTGCGCTGGCATTAGCTGAACTGGCTGAACGTGCGGGCATCCCCAAGGGTGTGTTCAACGTGGTGACGGGTGTGCCTGCTGAGATCGGCGGCGAAATCACCTCGAATCCCATCGTGCGCAAGGTTTCGTTCACCGGCTCCACCGCGGTCGGTAAATTGCTGATGAAGCAATGTTCCGACACGGTCAAAAAGGTCTCGTTGGAACTGGGCGGCAATGCGCCGTTCATCGTGTTCGACGATGCGGATTTGGACGCCGCCATCGCGGGCGTGATGGCGTCGAAGTATCGCAATGCCGGGCAAACCTGCGTGTGCGCCAACCGCATCTATGTGCAAGAGGGCGTCTATGATGCGTTCACGCACAAGATGGCCGCTGCGGTCGGTGAGCTGAAAGTCGGTTCCGGCTTCGATGATGGCATTTCCCAAGGCCCGTTGATCAATGAACAAGCCATCGCAAAGGTCGAAACCCTGGTCGCCGACGCGGTGTCCAAGGGCGCGAAAATCGCCGTCGGTGGCACGCGTCATGAATTGGGCGGCACGTTCTACACGCCGACCATTCTCACCGACGTGACCAACGAGATGGCTTGCGCTTCCGAAGAGATTTTCGGCCCGGTTGCGCCGCTGTATCGCTTTAAAGACGAAGCGGATGTGATCAATCAAGCCAACGACACGCCCTATGGCTTGGCGGCGTATTTCTATGCCCGCGATATCGGTCGCGTCTACCGCGTCGCCGAAGCCCTGGAATATGGCATCGTCGGCATCAACGAAGGCATTATCTCGACCGAAGTTGCCCCGTTCGGCGGCGTCAAAGAGTCCGGCCTGGGCCGCGAAGGCGGCAAATACGGCATCGAAGAATTCGTCGAGGTCAAATATCTTTGCATCGGCGGCATTTAAAGCGGGTCCGACGTACTATATATAAAGCCCAGCGCATTGACCCTGAAGGTATGAGAGCAGCGATATGTCCCAATTCGATTACGATCTGATCACCATTGGTGCCGGTTCCGGCGGGGTACGCGCATCGCGCATGGCGGCGCGCACCGGCGCGCGTGTCGCGGTGGTCGAAGAAAGCCGCGTCGGCGGCACCTGTGTGATGCGCGGCTGCGTGCCCAAAAAACTGTTGGTCTACGCATCGCACTTCGCTCACGATTTTGGCGACGCGCGCGGCTTTGGCTGGAACGTGGCGGAGCCGACGTTCGATTGGGGCGAACTGATCGCCAATAAAAATGCCGAGCTCAATCGCTTGGAAGGCATCTACGGGCGCATCTTGCGTGAAAACAATGTCGACCAGTTGGATGGGCGCGGCGTGGTCACGGGGCCCAATTCGGTCGAGGTGAACGGCAAAACCTATACGGCGGAACGCATCCTCATCGCCACCGGCGGCTGGCCGCACCTACCCGACGTGCCGGGGATCGAACACGCGATCACATCCAACGAAGCCCTGGACCTGCCTGAGCTGCCCAAGCGCATCGTCATCGTCGGCGGTGGTTACATCGCGGTCGAGTTCGCAGGCCTGTTCAATGCGCTGGGCGCAGATGTCACCATCATCATTCGCGCGGGCAACATTTTGCGCGGCTTTGATGAAGACATCCGCGAAGCCTTGGCCACCGAAATGGAAAAGCAGGGCATCACCATTCACCGTGAATGCGTGGTGCGCTCGATTGAACCAGAGGGCGAAGGCTATTCGGTGCGTCTGCACGGCACCGAAACCATCGATTGCGATGCGGTCTTTTACGCCACCGGACGCACGCCCAATACCAAGGGGCTGGGCCTGGAAGAGGCAGGCGTCGAGCTCACCGACAAAGGTGCCGTGGTGGTGGATGAGTTCTTCCAAACCTCAACCCCGTCGATTTTCGCGCTGGGTGACGTGATTTCGCGTATTGAGCTGACCCCGGTGGCGATTAACGAGGGCATGGCGTTCGTCGCCACCCAGTTCGAAAACCGCCCGACGCCGATGGATTACGACAACGTGCCCGCGGCGGTGTTCAGCCAGCCGCCGGTCGGCACTGTCGGTTTGATGGAAGCCGAAGCCCGCGAACAGGGCGATGTCGACATTTATATGTCGCGCTTTCGCCCTATGAAGCACACGCTTTCGGGACGCGAGTCTCACGCCATGATGAAATTGATCGTGGACCGCGCCAGCCAGCGCGTGGTCGGCTGTCACATGGTCGGCGACGACGCGCCGGAAATCGTGCAAGGTTTCGCCGTGGCGCTCAAATGCGGGGCCACCAAGGCCCAGTTTGACGCCACCGTCGGCATCCACCCCACAGCGGCGGAAGAATTTGTCACCATGCGCGAAAAGCTGCCTGATCACGACGAGGATCAGTAGACGGCTTTGTGTCGGCGCGGTTATTCATAGGTGATTTTAACGTATTTGTGCTACCATTCAGGGCATGGCGTTACCCTATGACCAAATCGAATATTTATTGCCCGAAGGCGTACCGGAAGCCGAGCTGACGTCATCCGAGGCCGTGACCCGTGAAGAGCTCTTACGGCGCGAAGAGCCCGTGCTTGAGCGGAGCTTTATGTGGTTCGTGCGGGTGCGCAACGGTTTGCGTAAGCTGTTTCGAGAGCGGATGCCTCGGTTTCCCATCCCCTTGCCATTGACGCAAGGCTATCTAGGGCTAGGCATCGGGTTTGTGCCGGTCGGACCAGAGGGGAGAGAGCGGTGGGACCTACGCCCAGAGGTTCGCGAACTGGGGTGGGATTTCGCTCTTGCTTTCTATTACGACAGGCTGGGGGTCGATGATGATTTGCCGCCCATCGACCTGTCCGAGATTTTCGATTTACCGATTAAAATGTATCCGGTTTCTGTCCGCCGCGAGTTGCATGCCCTGCCATCGCCGCATAACGCGTCCAGTGCGAGCTGGGCGGCGTCGCGGACCGCAAACCGTGTCGGGATACTGACGGCCAAGCACGCCATTATCGGGCAAACGCGGGGGGCGAGCATTCCCTTGAAACAAGCTGGGTACGGGACGCTTGAGGACTATTGTGCCGGTGGCGTAGACGCCGCGTTCATTTCGGTTCCAGACTCCATGCCCTCATCCGTCGGGCCTCTCGTGGTGAATCCCAATCCGGCTATTGGCGATGTGGTCGAAATGCACGGTGACATTTCCGGGCGCGTGTCGACGCGCATCGCCAACGCCTTGTACTTCTCCGACAATCTCAATCCGTACAACAGTTGGCGGGTGTATCTTGACGACCACGGCCAGCCTGGAGACAGCGGCGGGATCGTTCGGGATGTCTCCGATGGACGCGGTATTGGCATCTATACTTCGAGCTTTGTGACAAATGGCGGCCAGTTGGGGGAGTGTCAGTATCTGCCCCAGGCGCAAGAGCTACTTGGTCTCGATTTATTCAGATAACAAAGGAATGCATGTCATGGCTAAGAAAAAGGTTGGTAAGGCTGAAGAGCAATTGATCACGATCATATCTAGAGATGTGAGTCTTCCAGGTATGGAGACCCGTGCGGAGGTCGCGACTATGCCCGGCGCACAAGGTGCGGATTTGCATGCCTTTGGTTTGTTTTCCACAGGGTCGAAGTCGTCGAAGGCGAAATTCGATGAAGTTTTTGCAAGCTGGCAAGAGACCCGTGAACGTGTGGCGAAGTTGGCCAAGGACATGACATCCGGCTCGTTCGGTAAGTTGGAACTCAGCGAGCTCGAATTCAATCTCGGGATTTCGGGCGAAGGCACGATCGGCATCGCCACAACGACGGCCGAAGCCAGCATCGTCTTGAAATTCACCAAACAAAAGAGCTGACCCGCAGCTGATACAGGGTACTTCTCCGATACGGACACGATGGGCCGCTCATTTGGCGCAAAATACGTTTTTTATACGTTTGCCCTGGAAAATGAGCGCGATTCAGCGTATCACCCTGCGTTCAAGCCTTAGGACCTCCCCGGTTAAAACAAGGCACGAGTAGTAGGCTGAACGATAAAGAGGATTTCGCCCATGTCCGAACAATGGACGCCCGCGAGCTGGAGAACCAAAAAAGCCATCCAAATGCCGAATTACCCGGATTTGGTGGCTTTGGCAGACGTTGAAAAGCGCATCCAGGACTTTCCGCCACTGGTTTTCGCCGGTGAAGCACGCAAATTGAAAGCCAAGCTGGCCGATGTGGCTGCTGGTGAGGCGTTTTTGCTGCAAGGCGGCGACTGCGCCGAAAGCTTTGCCGAGTTCCACCCCGACAACATTCGCGACACCTTTCGCGTGCTGTTGCAGATGGCGATCGTGCTCACCTTTGGCGCGGCGATGCCGGTGGTCAAGGTCGGGCGCATGGCCGGTCAATTCGCCAAGCCGCGCTCTGCCGACACCGAAACCATCGATGGCGTCGAACTGCCCGCGTACCGTGGCGACATGGTCAACGGCATGGACTTCACCGAAAAAGCCCGTATTCCCGACCCCGAACGTTTGGTTCAAGCGTTCAACCAGTCGGCGGCGACGTTGAATTTGTTGCGCGCGTTTGCTCAGGGCGGTTTTGCCGATTTGCACAAGGTGCAGCGCTGGAATCTCAGCTTTGTCGAAGACAACCCGCTGGGCGAGCGCTACCGCGACATGTCTGTGCGCATTCAAGAAGCGCTGGAATTCATGGCGGCGTGCGGCATGACGTCGCAAACCACCAAGCACATCCGCGAGACCTCGTTCTTCACCTCGCACGAAGCGCTGCTGTTGAATTACGAGCAATCGATGACCCGCGTCGATTCCATTTCCGACGATTGGTACGACACGTCCGCGCACATGCTGTGGATCGGCGAACGCACCCGCCAGTTGGACGGCGCGCACATCGAATTTCTCAAAGGCATTCACAATCCGGTCGGCTGCAAGGTCGGCCCGACCATCGAACCGGATGAACTGATCCGCTTGATCGACGCGCTGAACCCGGAAAACGAAGCCGGTCGCTTGACCTTGATCACGCGCATGGGCTCGGACAACATCGGCCATGTGCTGCCGGGCTTGATCCGCGCCGTCGAACGTGAAGGCCGTCATGTGGTGTGGTCGTGCGATCCGATGCATGCCAACACGGTGAAAAGCTCGGTCGGGTACAAGACCCGCCACGTCGATGCGATCTTGCAAGAGGTTAAAGCCTTTTTCCAAGTGCACAAGGCCGAAGGCAGCCACGCCGGCGGCGTGCATTTTGAAATGACCGGTCAAGACGTGACGGAATGCGTCGGCGGCGGCCAAGCGATCAAGGAAGCTGACCTGTCGGAACGCTATCACACCCATTGCGATCCGCGTTTGAACGCGACCCAAGCTTTGGAGTTGGCGTTCTTGTTGGCCGAACAGCTCAAAGACGAGCGTCAAGCCAGCCGCTAAGGTTTTTCATGCCCGCAATCAAAAACGCGCCCGAGCTAATCGGGCGCGTTTTTTTGTTTGTTGGCTCAAGCACCAGAGTAGGCATTAGTGCATTTGGTCGAGGATTGCGATGAGTTTTGCGCGATCCGCGCCCTGGTGACGCTCGGCCAAGCGGTGCCACGCCGCATCGTCGTTCACGGCGGTGCTGAGATCGGCCAGCAGGCTGTTGAGCAACACGGTCAAAGCCTTCGGGCTCAGTTCCCAATTGGCGTCGCCGGCATCTTTGTGCGCGGGCGGGGCCAAGTGGGCGTTGGTGATGTTGATGAACCAGTCTAAGCGTCGACTTAAGTCATCGAAGTGCATGGCGATGGTGTATTGCGCGTCGAGCACGATGTCGTGCACCTGTTCGTCACGGTCGATCAAATCCCAGTCCACCGGGATGCGGCCTTGCATGATGCGTTCCACCGCCGCGTCAGAGCGCCAGTGATAGCGTTCGCGTTCTTGCGGGCCCATCATCATGTGCAGGGCGAGAAAAAACCCCGGTAGCAAGCGCCGAGAAACCGTTCCGTGGGCAATGCCGTTGGCCCCGCGATGCAAAAACAGGTGTTCAAAGCGTTTGACCATCAAACGGTCGAAGGCCGGGCGTTTGATGGCGTGCCATTTTAGCTCTTCTTGTTCGCGCGCGGCGTCAACAAGGGCTTGTTCGAACACACCGGTCAGTTGATCGGATTTGGCCTGAAACTCAATATTCAGTTCGTCAATGTGGCGTTGGGACAAAAAGCCGCCTTGTTTCGCCGCTTCTTCCTTGAGCCGCTCGGTAAAAGCCGTAACCACGGCTTGGGCCAAGGCGCGTGAGCGCTTTTTGCGGAGCTTCTCGCCGAGTTCTTCGGGTGGCATCGGTGTCATACGGTGTATCGTCCCTTCTCAGTCACTTCTGCGATCAAAGGTGGAAGTTTTCCTGAGGAAAAATAGCGAAAATCAGCCTTCGATTCCAACCTTAATTGGTATGAGCAATTGTGGATAGCGCTATTGCGCTGTGTGAAGCCTTGAATTTCTCTGGTAAGACAGACATCTTGCCGCGTTGACAGGGTTGGGGGGGCGGCATACCCTCCGCGTTGCCCTTATATAACGGCGTTTTCAGCCTTACAGGACCCCAAGCAGCCCCAATGACAGACCAGCCTACCATCGCCATCGCCCAGATCAATCCCACCGTGGGCGACATTGCCGCCAATGTCGAGTTGATCCGCGGGGCCCGCGTGCAAGCGCATGAGCACGGCTGCGATCTTTTGATGACCGGTGAATTGGTGATTTCGGGCTATCCGCCTGAAGATTTAGTGCTGAAAAGGAGCTTTCAGAACGCAGTCAAAAAGGCCGTTCTGGGTTTGGCGAAGCTGACCTCTGACGGCGGGCCGGGTTTGCTGATCAGCGCGCCGTGGGTGGACGATGCACATTTGTACAATGCGGCGCTCTTGCTCGATGGCGGTAAAATCAAAGCGATGGTGCCCAAGTGTGCTTTGCCCAACTACGGCGTGTTTGATGAAAAGCGCTTGTTTACCCCTGGGGATAAACCGGGCGCGGTGAACTTTCGCGGCATCAAATTGGGCATCATGACCTGTGAAGACATGTGGGTGGCCGACAGCGCGCAAAGCTTGATGAAAGATGGCGCGGAAGTTCTCTTGGTGCTCAACGGTTCACCCTATGAGCTGGGCAAATCCCATATTCGCGTTGATTTGGCTCGCGAACGGGTGCGCGAAACCGGCTTGCCATTGGTTTACGCCAACCAAGTCGGCGGCCAGGATGAGCTGGTATTCGACGGCGGCTCGTTCGTCATCAACGAAAGCGGCGAACTTAAGGTGCAGCTGCCGGTGTTCGAAAGCCGGGTTGAGCCGGTGTCGTTCGATTGGGACAACGACACTTTATCGCCCAACCCGGGCTTGATGGTGGATGCGCTCAGCGATGATGAGGCCATCTACAAGGCGCTGGTTTTGGGGCTCAAGGACTACGTCAACAAGAACTATTTCCCCGGCGTTATGATAGGCTTGTCGGGTGGCGTCGACAGCGCCATCACGGCCGCCGTGGCGGTCGATGCGCTGGGCGCGGATCGGGTGCACTGCGTGATGATGCCGTCGCCCTATACGTCCAACGAAAGTCTGGAAGATGCAGCTGAGGCGGCCAAGTTGTTGGGCGTGAAGCTCGACAGCATCGCCATTCAGCCTGCCATGGACGCGTTCGAAGGTCTGTTGCGCGAACAGTTCGTGCAACACCCGGCTGACACCACCGAAGAAAATATTCAGGCACGCTCGCGCGGTTTGATCTTGATGGCGATGTCCAACAAGTTCGGCTACATGGTGGTTTCGACCGGCAACAAATCGGAAATGTCGGTGGGTTACGCGACGTTGTATGGCGACATGTGCGGCGGTTACAATGTGCTCAAAGACGTCTACAAGACTCGGGTTTATCAGTTGTGCACATGGCGCAACACGCATTATACCGACGGTTTGATGGGGCCGCGTGGCATGGCGGTGCCCGAACGCATCATCACCAAGGCCCCCAGTGCAGAATTGAAACCCGACCAGACCGATCAAGACACGCTGCCACCTTATGACGAACTCGACGATATGCTCTATTGCCTGATTGAAGAAGAAATGCCGGTGGCCGACATCGCGGCGCGCGGGTACGATCTTCAAACCGTCGAAAGGGTCTGGCGCATGCTGGACCGGGCAGAGTACAAACGTCGCCAAGCGCCACCCGGCGTTAAAATCACCTCACGCGCGTTCGGTCGCGATCGGCGCTACCCGCTCACCAATGGTTTTACGGCTTAAAAACATGACCACATTTCGCTTCGCACCCAGCCCCACGGGCCACCTTCACGTCGGCAATGCACGCATGGCGCTGATCAACTGGCTTGCCGCCAAGCACATGGGCGGACGTTTTATCTTGCGCCTGGACGATACCGACAAGGAACGCTCGCGCGATGAATTTGCCGAGGGCATTCGTGAAGACCTCAGCTGGTTGGGCATGGATTGGGACGGCGAAGAAAAGCAGTCCGATCGTCTGGCCGCGTATGACGCCGCGTTCGAGCAGTTGAAAGCCGCAGGCCGGGTCTATGAGTGCTATGAGACGCCGGAAGAACTGGACTTCATGCGCAAGCGTTTGCGCAGTCGCAGCTTGCCGCCGATCTATACCCCGCCGAGTGCCGAAAAGCTGCAAAGCTATATTGACGAAGGCCGCACCGCGCATTGGCGCTTTAAGCTGACGCCGGGCGCGATTGAATTTGACGATTTGGTGCGCGGGCCGGTGAACTTCGATGCCGAAAAACTGTCCGACCCGGTGATCCGTCGCCATGACGGTTCGTGGCTGTATATGTTGCCAAGCGCCGTGGACGATCGCGACATGGGCATGAGCCATGTCATTCGCGGCGAAGACCACGTCGCCAACACCGCGCTGCAGGTGCAGATGTTTGAAGCCATGGGTGCAAGCGTGCCGACGTTCGCCCACTTGCCGTTGATGACCGACATCGAAGGTGGCGGTCTGTCCAAGCGCTTGGGATCGTTGGCGCTGCGTGACTTGCGCGCAGACGGAGTGGAGCCGCTGGCACTGGCCAGTTACTTGGCCCACTTGGGCACGTCCGACGACATCAAAGCGGAAGAGAACCTCGACAAGTTGGTCGAGGTGTTCAACTTCAACCATTTCTCCCGCGCCGCGCCGAAATTCGATCCGGCTCAGCTGGCGCGTCTCAACGCCCAAGTTTTGCACGCCACCGATTACGCCCACGTCGCCGACCATCTGCCGGACGGCGCGACGGAGGTTTTGTGGAACGCGGTGCGCGCCAACTTGGAACGCATTGCGGATGTCAAAATCTGGCTTGATGTATCTGAGAGCGATATCGATCCGCTGATCGACGATGAGGATGCGGATTTCTTAAGCGAGGCCGCAAGCTTGTTGCCGGACGGCGATTGGGACGAGCAAACTTGGGGGGCGTGGACCAAGGCCGTCAAGGAGGCGTCTGGGCGCAAGGGCAAAGGCTTGTTCATGCCGTTGCGCAAAGCGCTGACGGGCCTCGATCATGGGCCCGAATTGAAAGTGTTCTTGCCGTTGATCGGACGTGATCGCGCCGCAAACCGTCTTCAGGGCAAGCGAGGCTAACGTCGTGACCATTCATCTGTTCAACACCCTTAAACGCGCCAAGGATGAATTCGTCCCCATCGATAAAAATCGTGTACGCATGTACGTGTGCGGGCCGACGGTTTACGACTATGCCCACATCGGCAACGCCCGCCCGGTGGTGGTGTTCGACGTGTTGTATCGGTTGTTGCGCGAAGTTTACGGTGAAGAGCACGTGATCTACGCGCGCAACATCACCGATGTCGATGACAAGATCATCAACCGCGCCAAAGAAAGCGGCGAAAGCATTTCCGACATCACCAAGCGCACCGAACAGGCATACTTGGACGATATGAGCGCGCTCGGCGCGATGCACCCCGACGTGATGCCGCGCGCCACGGAACACATCGCCAACATGATCACCATGATCGGCAAGCTGATCGCGTCCGGTCACGCTTATGCGGCGGACGGTCACGTGTTGTTCGACGTGCCCAGCTACCGCGAATACGGTCATTTGTCGGGGCGCAACCGTGATGAGATGGTCGCTGTCGCGCGGGTGGATATGGCGCCTTATAAACAAGACGCCGCCGATTTCGTGCTGTGGAAACCGTCCGACGACGACCAGCCCGGCTGGGACAGCCCGTGGGGACGCGGGCGTCCGGGCTGGCACATTGAATGCTCGGCGATGAGTGAAAAACACCTCGGCCCCACCTTTGACATTCACGGTGGCGGTCAGGATTTGATTTTTCCTCATCACGAAAATGAAATCGCCCAGTCGACCTGTGCGCATGGAGGATCGAAGTTCGTCAATTATTGGCTGCACAACGGCTATTTGATGTCCGAAGGCGAGAAGATGTCCAAGTCGTTGGGCAATTTTTACACCGTGCATGACTTGTTGGATGAGTTTCCCGGCGAAGCCGTTCGCTTGACGTTGCTGAAAACCCATTACCGCCAGCCGTTGGATTTTCGCAAAGACGGCATCCGCGAAGCGAAAAAGGAACTCGACGAGTTCTATCTGGCGCTGCGCAACGCCGACGTCAAAGCGAACGTGCCCGATGAGGTGCCTGCCGATGTCATGGCGGCGCTGGGCGATGACATCAACACGCCCAAAGCCATCGCCCATCTGTTTGAGCTGAAAACCAAATTGAACGCGGCAACGGATGAGGCCCAAAAAGCACGCCTTAAAGGGGAACTTTTGTTGTCCGGCGACCTGCTCGGCTTGCTTGGCCAAACCCCCGAAACGTGGCTGCGGGGGCATGCCGATGCTGCGAATGGATTGTCAGATGACGACATCGAAGCGATGATCGTTGAACGCAAACAGGCCCGCACGGACAAAGATTTTTCCACCTCTGACCGCATCCGTGACGAATTGATGGCCGAAGGCATTATTCTTGAAGATGGGGCCGGTGGCACCACTTGGCGCCGACAGTAAATCGCCCCGCACGATACGCGTGTAGATTGAGGCTCTTTTTCTCTTGCCCGACGGCATTCGGTGCCCCACCTCTAAATAAGAACCCTGAGCACGATCCGCATGCACGAGACACAATCATAAGGTGTATCTACGCCGTTATTTTGTAGTCATATTGTATTAAGTTTTCCTTTTTGCATTGATTTGCATGTAGAATGGAGGGCAAGCCACCACTATCATGGGTTCATGCGCCGTGAAGAGTGCCGTTCTGGATGTGAGGGTAACCAGATGGGTATATGTGCGGTCGTGACTATTGTGGTTGCGCCCCACCAACATTGCGAACGTAATTTGATGATGCAGGGTATTTGGCAGGACCATGGGCCAGAACGACGACCTCAGCTCGGATAAGGCGGGCGCGCAAATAGAAAGCCCGCAAAAGCGGGAAGGGCGCGGTATTTTGCGCACGCTTTCGCATGAAATGCGCACCCCGCTCAACAACATCATCGGTTTTGCCGACATGATGAGCGCCGAAATGCTCGGCCCCATGTCGCACCCCCAGTATCGCGAATACGCGGAAGATATCCGCAAATCGGGCCAAAGCATTTTGGACCTGCTCAACGAGCTGCTTGAGGATCGCCGTTACGAGACGTTGGCGCGCAGCGATGAACACCAAGCCAGCCTGATCGATCTTGCCCCGGATTTGATCGTCATATGCTCGGTCGAGGGGGGGATCCATCTGTTGAATCCGGCCGGTTGCGCGTTGTTGGGGGTGGATCAAGAACAGGCTCAGCTGCATGCGTTAAAAGATTTTGTGCATCCGGATTTCGAAGCGCTGTTGGACGACCATTTCGCCGCCTTGTTGAGCGAAACGCGCCGTACCTCGATGAAGATGATGTCGGACGATGGCCGTGAGGTGGATGTCGAAATCGCCGCTTCGGTCTACGAAGAAGTCGATGACGTGGTGCGCCAAGTGATTTTGGTGGCGCGCGATGTGACGGAAAAGAACCGCCGCATCCGTGAAGTGATGGAACGCGAAGAATTTCTGCGCACCATCATGGACACTACGGTCGACGGTCTCATCACCATCAACGAGATGGGCGTGATCGAAACCGCGAACCCCGCGGCAGAGCGCATTTTCAGTTACACATCCGGTGGCCTTGCAGGGATCAGCATTTCGGACCTTATCCCCGATGCGCGCGGGCGGCGGCAATCGGATTCGGCGACAATTTTAAAAAATCTGGAAGTCGATCTGGTGCAATCCGAAGGCGGTCGCGAAGTTTCGGGTGTGCGCAAAGACGGCTCAGGCTTCCCGGTTGAGGTCAGCCTCAGCGATTTTAATCTGCGCGGTCGATTGCACTACATCGCCGTGGTGCGCGACATTACCGAACGCAAAAAGGCCGAAGACCGTCTGACATTTTTGGCCACCCGCGATCCGTTGACGCACTTGCCCAACCGCTACTTGTTCACCGAACGGCTTAAGGAAAGCACCGTCAACGCCGATAGAACCGCCACCAAGTCGGCGATTTTGTTTGTCGATCTGGATAACTTCAAGCACATCAACGACGCCATGGGCCACGCCGCGGGCGATGTGGTGTTGCAGTTGGCGGGCAAGCGTTTGGAATCGTGCGTGCGCGGTAAAGACACGGTGGCGCGCCTATCGGGTGATGAGTTCACCATCATCTTGGAAGGCGTCGCGGAAGAAGAAGAGGTCGAGGTCGTCGCCACACGCATGTTGCGGGCGTTGAGCCAGCCATTTCACGTGGACGGCAAGGAGCTCTACAGCACCGGTTCCATCGGTGTGGTCATTTACCCCGACAGCTGCGACAACGTCGATGATCTGCTGAAGAACGTCTACACTGCGTCGCACCACGCCAAAAAACAAGGCCGCAACAATTATCAATTCTATTCGTCGACGCTCAGCGCCAATGCGTTGCGGCGCATGGCGATCGAACATGGTTTGCGCCATGCCCTGGAAAACGACGAGTTCCATATTGCCTATCAGCCTAAGGTCGATCTCAGCACCGGGCGCATCATCGGTGCGGAAGCCCTGGCGCGGTGGTCTAACCCGGAACTGGGCCCGGTTTCCCCGGTCGAATTCGTTCCTGTCAGCGAAGAAACGGGCTTGATCGTGCCGATCGGCGATTGGATTTTGGAAAATGCTTGTCGCCAAGCCAAGGAATGGGCCGACATGGGGCTTGTGGACGTCAGTGTCGCGGTGAACCTGTCCGTGCGCCAATTCCGCCAGGGCAATTTGGCGGAACGGGTTAATGAAATTCTTGAACTGACTTCCTTGCCCAGGCATTGCCTGGACCTGGAATTGACCGAAAGCATGTTGGTCGAAAACGCCGATGAGACCGTGCGGGTGCTCAAGGAATTGAAAGCGTTGGGCGTGTCGCTCAGCATCGACGATTTTGGCACCGGTTATTCGTCGCTCAGTTATTTGACCAAGTTCCCCTTGGATGCGCTGAAGGTCGATCGCTCTTTCGTCACCGGGTTGCCGGACAATCCCGATGCCGTGACTATGGCCAAGGCAATCGTCAACATGGCGCAAAACCTAGGTCTCAAAGTGATTGCGGAGGGGGTGGAGAACGAACGCCAAAGCACCTTCCTGCACGGTCTGGGTAGCGATATCGGCCAAGGCTATTTGTTCAGCCGTCCGGTTCCGTTTGAAGAATTTGTGCGTCTTGCCGGTGGTAACGTGACGCCGTTTCCCATCGATCAGGCGCGTAAGCCCTCAGCCTGAGCAAGCCGGATCTTAATCGAAAAGAGAATCAATGTCGGCTTGGCTAGATCCACTGGACGCTGGGGCTGGTTCAGCGCCGATCATGTTGTCGATGTCGGCTTGATCCATGGTGGTTTCTGAGCCGTGGATGTTGGCGCTGCACATATCCATCAAGCGCTGAATAACCTGGCTGAGCGCTTGGGCGTTTGTGCGCACCAAATCCATGTCGCCGGTTTGCAGGTCGACGCTTAAGCGTTCCACCGATGTGGTGATCAAGTGATTGATCTTTTCGATGTTTTGTTCGAACGGTTCTTTGAACTTTGGCGGCGCGTGATCAAAGGCTTCAATCGCCAGTTCTTTGTCGGCGATGGTGCTGTCGCGAAAATGATCCTTGTAGTCCTTGGGCGCCCACATCTGCGCTTCTTCCAAAAGCTCAGGCATATCGGCCAGCATTTCCAATGTCATCACGACTTCATTGAAATGATTCAAGTAATCGGTCGCCAGCAGCGTTTGCTCATTGACGTTCGTACCGGTGCACCGTTCGCGAAATGCCGGGTAGTCGTCGTCATGCTCAAAATCGTAGTCGCCACTCATCGGATTTGGCTCTAGCCTCTGTCAGAGCACCGTTTTCCCCAAACGATGCAAAACTGTGGTTACTGGCAGTATCGAATCAATACGTTCAGAGAATATACGCAAGCGTGTATTTCTCCAAGCACAGCGTCATGGCACTGTTAACGCTGGCTTCGGGTGCACAATGTGAACGGCGCGGAAAATCTTGTGTGCAGGCGCGAAATTGGGCATGCTCCGCTGTTCTTGGCATATGAGGATACGGCTTATCATGAGCGCCAACCGTGTTTACATCTATGACACCACCCTGCGTGACGGCGCGCAGACCTCGGGCGTTGATTTCGGCCCGGTGGACAAAGACGTCATTGCGCGCGATCTCGACGATCTGGGTGTCGATTATATCGAAGGCGGCTGGCCCGGCGCGAATCCCACCGACGACAGCTTTTTCGACAACCTTCCCAAAACGCAATCGGCACGTATTTCCGCGTTCGGCATGACGCGCCGCGCCGGGCGCAGCGCCGATAATGACCCCGGTCTCAACGCGTTGTTGGCCACCGATGCGCGGGTGGTGTGCATGGTTGGTAAGACCTGGGACTACCACGTCGATGTGGCGTTGAATATTGAGCGGCCCGAAAACCTCGCCATGATCCAAGACAGCATCGCTTACGCCGCCACCAAGATGGACGAAGTGATGTTCGATGCGGAGCATTTCTTCGACGGTTATAAAGCCAACCCCGATTTCGCCATGGATTGCCTGCAAGCGGCCATCGATGGTGGTGCGCGCTGGGTGGTGCTGTGCGACACCAACGGCGGCACGCTGCCGTTCGAAGTTGAAGAAATCGTCGCCAAAGTATGCGAAACCGTGCCCGGCGATAAAATCGGCATCCATTGTCATGACGACACCGGCAACGCGGTGGCCAATTCTTTGGCTGCGGTGCGGGCTGGCGCACGCATGGTGCAAGGCACCATCAACGGTTTGGGCGAACGCTGCGGCAACGCCAATTTGGTCAGCGTGATCCCGACGCTGAGCCTGAAAATGGGGTTCGAAACCGGGGTCGGCGCAAAGGGCTTGAAGCATCTCAGCCACGTGTCCAACGCGTTGGATGAGCGCCTGAACCGCGCGCCGGATCGTCACCGCCCGTATGTCGGCGAGTCCGCGTTTGCCCACAAGGGCGGGCTGCACGTGTCGGCGGTGGAAAAAGATCCGCGCTGTTACGAACACGTCGATCCTGAAAGCGTCGGCAATCACCGCCAGATTTTGGTCTCCGACCAGGCCGGTCGTTCCAACATCTTGGCGCGGTTTCGCGAAATCGGTCTGGAAATCGATGGCAAGGACCCGCGTATCAACACGCTGTTGGACCAAGTCAAAGAAAAGGAAAAGCAGGGCTACGCCTATGACGGGGCCGGGGCCAGCTTTGAATTGCTGGCGCGCCGCGCCTTGGGCAGCGTGCCGGAATACTTCCACTGTTCCAGCTTTCGGGTCATTGATGAACGGCGCTGGAACGCCAAGGGCGATTTGGTGACGCTTTCGGAAGCCACCGTCAAATTGGCGTTGAGCAGCGATAAGCACGACGCCGACCAGCGCATGGCGGTGGCCGAAGGCAACGGCCCGGTCAACGCCTTGGACGCAGCGATGCGCAAAGTATTGCTGCCGTTGTATCCGAGCTTGAGCGATCTGCGGCTGGTCGATTATAAGGTGCGTATCTTGACGCCCGGCGAGGCCACCGCGGCGGTCACGCGGGTGATGATCGAAAGCACCGATGAAAGCGGTCGCACTTGGGCGACGGTCGGGGTTTCGGCCAACGTCATCGATGCGTCGTACAATGCACTGCGCGATTCCTTGATTTACAAACTATTTTGCGACGGCGCTTTAGCCGCTTAAAGAGACATGAGCACCACAACTTCATCCACGCGACACCGTCGCCCATCCAAACAAACCGCGTCCGCCGCAGCCGAAGGCGGCCCCGCCGTCATTTTGGTGCAGCCGCAACTGGGCGAAAACATCGGCATGGTGGCGCGTGCGATGCTCAACTGCGCACTGTTGGATTTGCGTCTGGTCGCACCGCGTGACGGTTGGCCCAACGAGGTGGCTTACAAAACCGCTTCGGGCGCGAACGTGGTGCTCGACAATGCCCGGGTGTTCGACACCACGGCAGAGGCCATCGCCGATCTGGGCCACGTGTTCGCCACCACAGCGCGGGCACGCGATATGTCCAAGGACGTGCTGACCCCACGTGCGGCGGCTAAGGAAATGCGCGACCAACGTGCCCAGGACGTGCAGTGCGGGGTGTTGTTCGGCAAAGAAGCGGTGGGCTTGCACAACGACGACATCGCACTGGCGGACAGCATCTTGATGGTGCCGCTGAATCCCGGTTTCACGTCGCTCAATCTGGCCCAAGCGGTGTTGCTGATGGGCTACGAATGGTTTCAGGCCGCCGCCGAGCAGCCCGACGAAGTTTACGAAGTGCGCCTGGACACGCGCCGCGCCACCAAGGAAGAACTGGTCGGCATGTTCGAGCACCTGGAGCATGAGTTGACGGACTGTGGTTTTTTGGGCGTCGAAGCAAAAAAACCTGGCATGATCCGAAATCTGCGCAATATGTTCCAACGCGCGCGCATGACCGAACAAGAAGTCCGCACCATGCGCGGCGTGATCGCAGGCTTGGTGACGAAACGTAAAAGATAAACAAGGAACACTGCCATGACCGAAACCACCGAACGCGCCGTTTTGGCCGGAGGCTGCTTTTGGGGCATGCAGGATTTGATCCGCAAAATGCCCGGCGTCGTGTCCACGCGGGTCGGTTATACCGGTGGCGATGTGCCCAACGCGACCTATCGTAATCATGGCACCCATGCGGAGGGGATCGAGATCAACTTCGATCCGGCGCAGATTTCGTACCGTAAAATCCTTGAATTTTTCTTTCAAATTCACGACCCCACCACGCCCAACCGCCAAGGCAACGACCGGGGGATGTCGTACCGATCCGCCATTTATTTTGTCAGTGACGCGCAAGAACAAATTGCCCGCCAGACCATCGCGGATGTCGAGGCGTCTGGTCACTGGCCCGGCAAAGTGGTGACCGAGCTTGAGCCCGTGGGCGATTTCTGGCAGGCCGAACCTGAGCACCAAGATTATCTTGAGCGCATCCCAAACGGCTACACCTGCCATTATGTGCGACCTGATTGGGTGCTATAATTTAGCACCACCGTATTTAAGTCATAAGGAGGATGATATGTCCCGCGTTCCCGATACCATTTTCAAAACCCGCGTGCGCAATGAAGCCATTGAAGGGGACAATCCTTTCGAATGGAAAGACGTCAGCAGCGATGACGTTTTCAAGGGCCGCAACGTGGTCGTTTTCTCGCTGCCCGGTGCATTCACGCCGACGTGTTCCACCAGCCACCTGCCGCGCTTCGAAGAACTGTATGACGAATTTAAGGCCCAAGGTGTGGACGAGGTCGTGTGCCTGTCGGTCAACGACGCCTTTGTGATGTTCCAGTGGGGCAAGTCGCAAAATGCCAAGAACGTCTTCTTGCTGCCCGACGGCAACGGCGAATTCACCCGTAAAATGGGCATGCTGGTCGACAAATCGAATTTAGGCTTCGGCATGCGCTCGTGGCGCTATTGCATGTACGTGGAAGACGGCGAGATCACCAAAATGTTCTCCGAAGACGGCTTTGAAGACAACTGCCCAACTGACCCGTTCGAAGTCTCCGACGCCGACACCATGTTGAATTATCTGAAAGCACGCTAAAGGCATACAAAGCTTGTCATGCGCGGGCTTGACCCGCGTATCCACGACTTGAGTGTACGATATTGACGTAAAACGTGGATGGCCGGGTCAAGCCCACGGCTGTCCGGTTTAATTTTGTAGACGAATTGCATGGCATTGATTCTACTTGTTTCCAAGCGTTTGGCGACGTTTTGGACACGAGAAAGGGTCAATACCATGCGTCATCACAATAGCGTTTTTCACGATCTTCTAAAACGTATTCCGTGGGCGGTTTTTGACGGCTTGGTCCG